>OJHY01000182.1_pt1 | contig 19800 bp, 10 predicted proteins | sample 1595301 | NCBI WGS metagenome assembly OJHY01 (sample SAMN05416880, study PRJEB24817) | seawater metagenome | isolation source: Sea water | place: Canada:Atlantic | collected 2013-11 | reverse complement strand
CTACGTCTCGTGGGCTCGGAGATGTGTATAAGAGACAGCTCAAAATGCTTCAATGCACCCGGCAGCCTGGAATCTAGCATTTCATGCAGCGAATCAAGATGACATGATACCCCAATGTGCTTGATGATCTGATTGCCAGGTATCTGAATTTTTGTATGGATATCTTTGATCCGGTGTAACGTGGCATGTTTGCTGTCTATTTTTATCTCACTGCCGTCGGGAGAGAGATAGCTGCAACGTCCAACCACGTGCATGCTGCTACTGAGCGAAGACGAAAAATCATCTTCAGCTATCGTATCAATCACACAATCAGAATCGACACGAAATTCGGATCGATAAAAAACTAAATCATTGCGGAATCGAAATTTTTGCAGCCTTCCCAGGCCACCATTGTCAGGCAACGTGAAACTGTCTGTCTGAAAATCCCATAGGGCGTTGGATTGACTGTAGCCTGTCTTGCCGGTAGTGCTCATATCACGCGTCCTGCTGATATTCCTTTAAATCGGTTTACAAGATAACGGATTGAGCCTTGCCTGTCGATAACACACCAGCATCAAGAATGATGGTTAAATCACAGAAAAGTCAGTGTGTTGGTAAAGCGCATAAATTGGTACTGAAACTATAAATCCCTTTGCTTGAGCTTCCGGTGTCTCCTCCCTAGCATACCGAAGACCAGTGCTTTGAGGGTAGGTGCCATGTCAATTCCAGATAGTTGTTTCGATTCATTAGACAGAAAAAACTCGCGAAAACGACTGCTGGTTTATCTGATAAATTGCTCTATTGTTTGTGCACCACTTGTCCATAATACAGCGTCTGCCTTACCCACTGGCGCAGGCATCGTCGCTGGTGATATTGATATCCAATCGTTTGCGAATGAGCAACTGATCAATCAGTACTCTGACTTGGGCATCATCAACTGGGATGATTTTTCGATTTCAGCCGATGAACTGGTCAGAATCCTGCAAAACAGTCCGGACGCCACCCTTCTGAACCGAGTCACCAGTGCGAATCCCAGTGAATTACTCGGTGCGCTACAGGCCACGGGAAAAGTTTATGTGATCAACCCCAACGGCGTGCTGGTTGGGGAAAATGCTGAAATCAATGCAGCAGAATTTATTGCGTCCACTCTGGATGTTTCTGACCAGGATTTTCTCAATGGTGGTGATCTGCAGTTCCTGGGGAGCAGCGAATCGGCTGTGGTGAACCTCGGCAGCATCACGGCGGAAAATGGCGATGCCATTTTGATTGCCCAGATTGTCGACAATCAGGGTGAGATCACTGCGCCAACCGGCATGGCTGGTTTGATCGCTGGTCAGGACGTGCTTTTCATGCCAGAAGGCGATCAGCGTATTCGTGTCCAGCGGTCACTTGAGGCAGAACTTGAAACTGGCGTAATCAATAGCGGTCTGGTCGAAGCGGCCCAGGCCGAGCTGAAAGCGGCCGGCGGTGATGTCTATCAACTGGGTATCAACCAGCAGGGCGTGGTTCGCGCCAGTGGTGTTGAAAACGTGGGTGGCCGAGTCCTGTTGACGGCCGAATCCGGCATGATTCAGCACAGCGGTGTTATTTCCGCGGTCAACGCTGACGGCAGTGGTGGTGACGTTCGTATCGGGGGCGATTTTCAGGGCAAGGGCAGTGAACTGCCAACGGCTGATTATGTGAGTGTGTCTGAGTCGGGCAGAATCGATGTCTCAGCTCAGGCTGATAATCAATCCGCCGGTGAAGCGATTGTCTGGTCGGATGTTCAGACCGATTTTGCTGGGCGTGTTGATGGCCAATCCGGTTCCGCCGCTGGCGATGGTGCTTTCGTCGAGGTGTCTGGCAAGAAAATATTGAATTACACAGGCCTGGCAGATTTGCGCTCAACACAAGGACGTGTGGGCACCCTCTTGCTGGATCCGGAAACTGCCGTGATCAGCGATGCCACAGATGACCAGGCGAACGGTGTCTTTAATACAACCGTATTAGAAAACAACCTGGCCTCATCGAATATGATCATCGATGCCTCCACTTATGGCGATAGCAATACCGGGGCCAAAGGTGATATTGAGGTCAATAGTGCGCTCGGGTGGACATCGGGTAACAGCCTGACCTTGAAAGCGGGTAGCCGTATTCTTGTCAATGCAAATGTCGATGCCGGCACGGGTAGGGTTAAATTGCTGGCAGGTGCCTATGATTTCTCCAACTCGACCAGCATCAATCTGGCCAGTTCGGCCACCATCACTGCGGGCACCCTGCAAACCGGACAAAACCCGGACGCGGCGCCGCCCGGCATAAACCTGGAGCCGATTAACTCTAGGAGAACAGGTGCCGTCAACCTGGCAGGTACGTTGGATGTCGGTACATTGAACATCACCACGCTGGGTGGCGGGATTCAGGGTAATTACGAGGCAGACAATGCGGGTAACCGGATTGGCACACTGACGACCAGCAGCACCAGTGGCACCATTTCAGGTGAAATCGATATCGTTGACGGCTTTGGTGAATTGACCGTGGGCGGCACGATTACCACAGACATACAGGGCCATATTTCGATTGTGACGCCCGGGGATCTGACCTTGTCGTCTGGGACAGGTATCAATGCAGGCTATAATGGCAATATCGTGCTCGCCAGCCAGGACGGCAGCTTTATCAACAATGCCGGATCCAGCGCGTTAACCGTCCAGAATAATGGACGATATCTGATTTATTCTGACACGCCGAACAATACGACAACGGGCGGCCTTGCAGGGGCGCCAGTCTACAATACCCGTCACAGCACCAGTGCACCGTCCACCATCACCGCGACAGGCAACCGTTTTCTGTATGGCATGCCGGCAACAGCCACCATCACGGCGGATGACCTGTCTCGCAGTGCTGGGCTGGCCAACCCCAGTTTTACCTACCAGGTCAGTGGTTTGGTCGGTAGTGATACCGCAGCACAGGCCTTTACCGGTATACCCAGCCTGACCACGACGGCGGATAACAGTTCCGCTGCTGGCACCTATACCATTACTGTCGGTCAGGGCAGTCTGCAGGCAACCGATTACAATTATGGTTTTCAGTTTGTCGACGGCACATTGACGGTGACGGCAGACAAGGTGCTCGTGGTCACGGCTAACAATGCGACACGTGATTTTGGCGATGACAACCCGAGTTTTTCATCTTCCTTCTCAGGGTTTCAGGGCAGTGATGATGAAACGCTGTTTGATGGGTTCAACATCTCTTACGCTACCAGTGCGGTTCCCAGTTCTCCCGTTGGCACTTACAGCATCACGCCGTCAGGTGCATCGTCATTGAACGATTATGACGTAACCTACCAGTCAGGTACTTTGACCATTGATCGACGCATGGTCACGATTCGGGCCGATGATGCTTCGATGACCTATCTGGATACCACGCCATCGTTAACCAGCACCATCAGCGGTCTGGCATCATTTGATGATGAAAGTGTCATTAGCGGCTTGCAGGTGGTAGCGGATAACATCACCGGAGCTGGCACATTTGCCATCCGTCCCTCATCAGCCACTGCCAGCAATTACGCCTTCAATTATGTCAATGGTGAGCTGACAGTGAATCCTCGCGATATCACCTTACGGGTAGGTAATGGCAATATTACCTATGGTGAGGCCACGCCGGATTTTGGTCTGTTTTATAGCAACCTGGATGGCTATAGCAATAGTATTGTCGATGCCAGTGACCTGGTGTTGCAAAAGCCGAGTTCACCCACGGCGGCAGGTACCTATACCATTTACGCAAGTGGCATCAGTGATCCAAACTTTAATGTGACTTACGAACCTGGCACCTTAACGGTTAATAAGGCTGATTTAACGGTGACGGCCAATGATGCAAGCCGTGAGTACGGTGACGATAACCCGACTTTCAGTGCATCTGTGACCGGCCTGGTTGCAGGTGACACGATCAATACCGCCGTGCCGGGCTTGTCGTTTAGTACGAATGCGAGTCAAAGTAGTAATGCAGGTCAGTACAGCATTATTCCCTCGTCCACTGCCGATTCCGGTAATTACAATATCGACTACAACTACGGTCAGTTAACTGTGACCAAAGCACCCATTTCGTTTCTGAGCACATTGCCTGCCAGTCGACAATATGGTGATGACAATCCGGGCTTCACCCTGCAAGCGACTGGCCTTAAAAATGGTGACAGTACGTCTAGTGCATTCAATTTCGCCGCCTCAACGACGGCACAAGTTACGTCTTCAGTGGGGCGTTACGCTGTCAATATCGATTCTGTGAACTCGGTCAATTACTCGATTCCCAGTCACGTCATCACGCAAGGCAGTTTAACGATTACTCCCCGTGACCTGACTGTGGTGGTCGATGATGTGGTGCGAGAGTACGGTGATCCCAATCCCGAATTTACAGCATCAGCATCAGGTGTCGCCTTTTTTGATTCGGTGGATCAGGTGCTGGGCGGATTCAGTTTCCTGGCACCGGAACAATTCGCTAACGCAGGGTCTTATACCGATGCCATTGTGCCGTCAGCGACGAGCAATGCGAATTACAACATCGTCGTTGATGCCGGTGATATGACCATCACACCCGCACCGGTCACGCTGTACGCGGCAAATGGCAATCGAGTTTATGGTGACAGTGCTGATCCGGCGATTCAGCTAAACCAGGTCCAAGGGCTCAAGCGAGCCAGCGACATTGGCATTCTGGATGAAACCATTCGCTCTAACGCGACATCATCCAGTGATGTTGGATTCTATTCACTCGAGGCGACACTGGGCACACCCAATTATGAAGTGGTGTCAACAGAAGGCACCTTATATGTCGTACCCGCGCCCATCACTGCCTCGTTGTCACCAACAACGGTGGTCTATGGGGATGAGCTATCGGATCAGTACAACCTCACCGTGAACGGTCTGAAAGCGGGAGATTCTGCCAACAATATTTTCGACATTGAACCGATAACATCCACGAGATTGAATGTGGGTACCTATGACGTTCTTGCGTCGCTGACTTCTCCCAATTATCGCTTGCAAGGCACCGTCGATGGCAGAGGCATGTTGAATGTGACGCCCAGGCTGATTGCCGCTGACTTTGTCGGTGAATTCAGAAAGGAATTCGGTGGCCCCCACCCCAACTATTACGATGGATTCACGCTCAGCAATAGTATCGTCGACCCCATTACCTCAGTTTTTCAGATCAATGGCCTGCCGAGTGTTGAAATGCCTGGCAGGTATCAGCTGTCGGCGGAACTGATTAATCCCAACTATCAACTCGATCCGACGGTGGTTGGTATCCAGGTCGCCAGTTTGACAGTTGGAGACATCATCATTGACGCGATTGATGTTGATGTCGATGTCACGGTGAAAGAAGAAACGGCCGTTGTGCTGGACAACATCGATTTGTACCAGGACATCGAAGAACGACTGGAGCAGCAAAACCAGAACATCGAGGTGATACGGGCCGACCGCTATTACGGTAACGCGGATCGCTGGTTTTCGGATTTCCCGGAGTTAGGGCTTGATCAAATCCGCAGCTATCTGGATTCACTCGGCCCTGCTGAGCGTGAGAACAGTATTATTCTTCAAATGATTGTCGAAGAAAACGGTCTCACGGGCGGGGAAGTGACTGATGCCATGATTCGGGATTTTATGGCAACGCTGGAGATGCCTGAGGAACCGAGTGAGGGAGCCTCTGAGAGTGAGCTGGCCGCATACGCTGAACAACTGGAACGACGAGGCATCGCGATTGGTGGACTGGCTCCGGTACTGGTGGGGTTTAGTGAGGACATGCAAGCACGTGTGTCCAATGGTGAAGCATTAAGTGTCGGTGAACGCAGGCTGTTTGATGCAATAAATCGCAAGTTTACGGAAAACCGTGATGCCATGATCTCTGATATGAGCAGTCGGGCTGCAGCGTGGCAGGCGCAGCAGGAAGAAATAGCACGGAATAACCCAGGGGCCACGTTGAGTAATTTATTGGGTAATGACGTCCCTTATACCAGTTTTATTGATGGGGCTGAAGCTGATTTTATGGCTGAGCGCACGGCAGCATATGCAGCCATGATTGCTGCAGGGACAGCGGGTGTGGTTGGCGGTGCAGTCGCAATTTCATCAGGGTTGGCAGGGTCGGCGGCTGTGGCAGCCTTGATGGGGTCGCTAGTTGGAATGAATCAGGCGGCTTATGGTGCGGCTACATCAGCGATGATAGCTGGTATCAGCTCTGGTTCACTTGCCGGTGTCTTTGTCGGTGTGTCTTTTGGGGTACTCGTCGGCGCTGCTCGAACTGTTCAGGTGGTGCAAAATGCCGAACAGGAGGCTTTTTATAACCAACTTGTTTCCGGGGAAAGCGCTGGATCCCTTAATTTCAGTGAAGTACCACCGCCAGATATGATCACTACGGTCTTTGGTGATCCAATTGATGAAGTGGCGGCATCTCTGGATCGCACGGCCAGTATGATGGCGATCATGGATATGTTGGTGGAGATTTAATGATGAAGTTGTATTCGAAACCAGCCTGTCTGCTGATGTTTTTGACTACTTTCTCTGCGCAACACACGCTTGCCCAGAATCTCAATAACGCCATGCCTGATGAAGTGCCACAACTGTTTGATGATGAGGTTATGCAGTCGACAATGGAGCCTGCTGATGTCACTGCCAGCGAGCTGTCCAATGAAGTGCTGGTGGAAGCGTTTACGGGCATTGTTATCGTGGCGGACCCGTCGTTGATTGAAGAGGCTCCCGCCGTGTCTACGTCTCAACCTGTGCTGGTGAAAGGGGAGACCGTTTTACCGGATGATGAACTCACGGCTATTCGTGAGTTGTTTATCGGTCAACCGATCTCGCGAGCCATGCTCGATATCCTGGAGCAAGGTGTTACTCAGGCCATGAACCTGGCAGGGCATCCGTTCTCGTTGGTCTATTTGCCACCCCAGGATATCAGCGAAGGTGTCTTACAAGTGGTTGCTCAGCCCTCAGCGCTATCATCACTGGAAATTGAAGGTGCTAACTATTTCTCCGAGCAGGACTATCGGCTCCGGTTGCCGCTGGTGGTTGACCATGCCATTGATCAGGCTGCGCTGAGTCGCGGGCTGGACAGAATCAATGCCAACCCTTTCAGGCGCGCCACGCTCTCTGTTGCGCCCGGTGAAGAGCCCGCCACCAGTCAGGTAGTTGTGCAGGTACAGGAAATGAAGCCCTGGCGGTTTTATGTGGGTGCCAATAATCAGGGGACATCCACTACCGGAGAAGAGCGTCTGACCCTGGGGATGAACTGGGGTAATGTCTTGGGGCGTGGCTACCAGGGGTCGCTTCAGTTGATGACGGATCCTGCGGTTGAACGTTTTCGAACCATCTCGGGTGACCTGGCGCTGGATCTGTGGAATGCTGATATGCTGACATTCTTTGGCGCATACTCTGAGATCGAGGGAGACGTGCCGGCACCGCTGGACCAGGCAGGCAAGAGCTATCAATTGGGCAGCGTCTGGTCTCATGATCTTGCCAGTACCAGCACAAGCTTCCAGCACAGTGTACAGGCAGGACTGGATTACAAGTACAGTGATAACAACCTGGATTTCCTGTTTCCCGGCGTGATCGTACCCGTTGTTGATAACGCGACAGAAGTGTTTCAAGGCAGCCTGACCTATCAGGCCAGCTATCGTGACGCCTACGGTGACACCCGTGGCCGCCTCAAAGTGACAGCATCACCAGGCGATCTGTTTGGTAAAAATTCCGATGAGGCGTTTGCTAAAACACGTGCTGGTGCAATGTCAGATTATGCCTATGCGACGCTGGATATCACCCGCAATACACCGCTGACAGCCGTGCTGCCAGGCTGGAACTGGCAACTGCGGGGTTCTTACCAGCAGGCCAATGGCAACTTGCTGGGCAGCGAGCAGTTTTCCGGCGGTGGTACGGGCCGGGTACGGGGCTATGAAGAAGGCGAGGTCATCGGTGATGAAGGTTACCTGCTAAGTCAGGAGCTGCAGATGCCCGCTTTCTCCCTGATTGACCGTTTTTCAGGCAGTGAGCAGGGGATGGACCAGTTCCGTCTGTATCTGTTTCAGGATTACGCCTCGGTCTGGAATGTGGACAAGTTACCCGGAGAGTCCACCTATCAGTTGCATAGTGTTGGGCTAGGCTTTCGTTACCAGTGGATGCAGCGTCTGAGTATCAGCCTGGAACAGGGTTGGCAATTGAAGGACAGTGGCAGTTCCGTGTCAGGTGATAACGGGGATTTTCACCTGAGCGCTCAGTTCACGTTCTAAGGTTGATCCAGGGCAGGCCAGCCATTTGCTTTGCTCATCACGACAGGAACAAGGCAAACGGCTAGCAGACCATGACTTACTCAGAGTCCGGGTCGTTAAACACCTGGTCCCGCCAATCAGGGCCCAGGCCACTTTCAATGTATTCACGCATCAGCTGGCGAATTTTTTGCGACGGTGTGACGTCTTCACGTTCGCAAAGTGTTTCAAAGGTTGATTTCTTTTTTGGATCAACCAGCACGGTCATTCTTGCTGTGCGTTTTTCCATAAAATCCTCATCTGAGTCAGGTGTACGAAAGCGGCGGCATTCTACCTGTTTCAGGGCATCTTCTCGACCTGTGGGCCGGCTGCGACCAGCGCGGCACCTTCTGGCGTATCGGTAAATCGCTGGAAATTGGTAACAAATTTTTGAGCCAGTCCCGTTGCCTTGCTTGTCCAGTCATCAGAATGGGCATAGGTTTGGCGCGGATCCAGAATATTGCCATCCACACCAGGCAACGCCTGTGGTACGTCCAGATTAAACAGCGGTAATGAATGGAACTCAGCGTCTTCAATGGAGCCATCCAGAATGGCATTGATGATAGCTCGCGTCGCCTTGATGGAAATGCGCTTGCCGCTGCCATTCCAGCCAGTATTGACCAGATAGGCCTGGGCATTGGCATCCGCCATACGTTTGTTCAAGACGGCTGCGTATTGGGTGGGGTGCAGGCTCAGGAACGCAGCACCAAAACAGGCGGAAAAGGTCGGGGTGGGCTCGGTAATGCCTCGCTCGGTGCCGGCCAGTTTGGATGTATAGCCGGAGAGAAAATAATAGCGGGCCTGTTCCTTGGTCAGTCGGGCGACTGGAGGCAGAACGCCAAAGGCATCCGCCGTCAGGAAAATGACTTTGCTGGCGTGGCCGCCAACTGATATAGGTTTGACAATATTCTCGATATGGTAGATTGGATAGGAAACCCGTGTATTTTCTGTTTTGGATCCGTCACTGTAGTCAATATTGCCCTCATCATCGACGGCCACATTTTCCAACAGCGCATCACGATGAATGGCAGCATAAATCTCAGGCTCATGCTCGGGATTGAGGTTGATCGTTTTGGCGTAGCAGCCGCCTTCAAAGTTGAAGACACCATGATCGTCCCAGCCATGCTCATCATCGCCAATCAAAGCCCTGTGCGGGTCTGTTGACAGCGTTGTCTTGCCCGTGCCCGAGAGGCCAAAAAAGATGGCGGTGTCTCCGTCTTTGCCCACATTGGCCGAACAATGCATGGAAGCAATGCCCTGTTGTGGCAGGAAGTAGTTCATGACGGAGAACATGCCTTTTTTCATTTCACCGCCATACCAGGTACCGCCGATCAATTGCATTTTCTCGGTCAGGTTAAAGGCGACAAAGTTTTCTGAATTCAGCCCCTGGCTTTGCCAGTCAGGGTTGGTGACCTTGGCGCCGTTGAGCACTACAAAGTCAGGTTCGAAGTCCTGGAGTTCTTCCTCGCTGGGGCGAATGAACATGTTTTTGACAAAGTGCGACTGCCAGGCCACTTCCGTAATAAAGCGGACTTTCAGGCGAGTGGCCGGGTTGGCACCGCAGTAGAGATCGTTGACAAACAACCGTTTGCCGCTGAGCTGTTGGGTAACCAGTGCTTTTAGAGATTGCCAGACCTCGGGAGTGATGGCCTTGTTGTCATTGTTGCCCTGGTCAGACCACCACAGCGTATCTCGCGTGGTATCGTCTTTAACGAAGTACTTATCCTTTGGCGAGCGCCCCGTAAAAATACCGGTATCAACAGCCACAGCACCGGATTTGGTGACCCGCCCAGCATCATAGCCGCTCAGTTTCGGTCTGGTTTCTTCACGGAACAGCGTTTCGTAATCCGGGTTATAGAGAATTTCAGTAGGCGATTGGATGCCAAGTTGTTGCAGGGCTTGCAATGGGAGTGTGCTGGGCATGAGGTCGGGTCCTTGGTCGCTGTGGGTGACGGTGCTGGATCGATTCCATTTGATTCTAACCAAAGGGTGATCACATGTTAACCTCATTAACATACAAAATGACCATGAACGTGCCTGTTCTCCAGCAACCGAAGGCTGTGTTGTTATCGTCAAATGTGCAATGACAGGGCAAGGGGTGCCCCACAAATGGGCCGTACTCCTGGAATCATATTGCTCCGCAGTGGACTTTGGCGGCGCAGGCTGCTACTTCTAGGGTCAATACATTGAGCATCTGGCTGGCACTTTTCTTGCTCGACTTTATTTCTGACTGATTTAATCAATGAGAGTAATAACGATGGCGCTATCAAGTGATTTCCCTGGATACCTGCGACCTCGCCGGTACCTGTCTCGGCTACTGAAACGAAGTTCAACCGTATTGGTCCTGTTGTTGGCCACTGTTGTTATGGGACAGGCTCAGGCTCAGGCTCAGTCCCTGCCGTCCATTGCGGAAACGGTAACTGGCAAACGTGCCATGGAAGGTTATTTTGACCTCTACTGGGATGATTCAACGGGCAAGCTCTACTGGGAAATCGACAAGCTTGATACGGAGTTTTTGTATCAGGTATCCATGGGTTCCGGTTTGGGTTCCAACCCCATCGGTATTGACCGGGGACAACTAAGGGGTACCTATTTGCTGAAGGCGGAAAGAGTCGGGCCGAAAGTGTTCCTGAAAGAACCCAATTACCGCTACCAGGCGCTCAGTGATAATCCGCTGGAACGCCGGGCGGTACAGGATGCCTTTGCACCCTCCATTATTTGGGGCTTTGATATCGTCGCGGTCACGGGTGAGAGCGTACTGGTCGATGCGACGGATTTCTTTGTCAGGGACACGCGCGATGTGATTGGCCAGATTGCCAGCCGGGGGCAGGGCAACTTCTCGCTTGATAAAAGCCGCAGCGCTTTCTATCTGGAAAACACCAAAGCGTTTCCCGAAAATGTTGAAATTGAAGTGGAGCTCACCTTCACCAGTAGCAACCCCGGCAACCTGGTCAATGCGGTCGCTGCAACAGGGAATGCCATTACGCTCCGGCAGCATCACTCTTTGGTGAAGTTGCCAGATGATGGATTTCAGACCCGTGTCGCGGATCCAAGAATCGGGGTCAACGGCCCGACTATCATGAACTACGCAGCCGGGATTGATGAAGGCATGCCCATCCACCTGATCGCCAAACACCGGCTGGTGAAAAAAGACCCGACAGCGGAACGTTCTGAGGCAGTAGAGCCCATTATTTATTACGTGGATTCAGGCACTCCTGAGCCCATTAAAAGTGCATTGATTGAAGGGGCAAGCTGGTGGAACCAGGCATTTGAAGCCGCCGGTTTCATTGATGCTTTTCAGGTGAAAGAGCTGCCTGAAGGGGCTGACCCCCAGGATGTTCGTTACAACATGATTCACTGGACGCATCGTCGCACCCGTGGCTACTCTTATGGTTCATCGGTCATCGATCCTCGCACTGGTGAGATTCTCAAAGGCAACGTGAATCTAGGCAGTTTGCGCCTGCGTCAGGATTACCTGCACGGCCAGGGTATGATTCCCGCCTTTGACTACCTGGAAATGGTGGCAGACAACAACACGGCATCGGTGAACATGGCGCTTGACCGGGTTCGCCAGTTATCAGCCCATGAAGTCGGTCATACACTGGGCTTTCCCCATAACTACCTGGCCAGCTCCTATAACCGGGAAAGTGTGATGGATTACCCGGCACCTTACGTTGAAATCACCGATGATGGTGAGCTGGACTTTTCCAACGCTTACGTTCAGCGCATTGGTGAATACGACAAACTGGCGGTGCGCTATTCCTATGAACAGTTTTTACCCGGTGAAGATGAGGAAGAAGAACTGGCGAAAATCGTACAGGAAAGTCTGGATCGTGGTCTGATCTTTGTTGCTCATAATAACAATAACTTCCGGGGGGCAGGACACCAGTACGCCAGCGTCTGGGACAATGGCTCCAACCTGGTCGATCATTTGAAGCATGAGATTGAGGTCCGCCGTATTGGTCTGGAAAGTTTTGGCCTGGCCAATATCCGCGAGGGTGAACCGGTATCAACACTGGAAGATGTGCTGCTGCCGCTGTATATGCATCATCGCTTTCAGCTCAATGCCGCTGCGCAAAGTATCGGTGGTGCTGATTATCGCTATGCGGTACGTGGTGACGGGCAAATTCCGTTTCAGATCATTGCTGGTGAAGAGCAGCGTGATGCCCTTGAAACCGTGCTATCCACCCTGGATACGGAGTTTCTGGCATTGCCAGACAGAATTCTGGAGTTGCTGCCGCCAGCAGCCTATCGATTTAACCCCAGCGAACCTTTTCCTGGCCGTACCGGGTTGTTGTTCGATCCACTGGGCGCTGCGGAAGCCTCTGCCAGTTTGACGGTACAAACCTTGTTACACCCGGCACGGATGGCACGACTGGTTGCCTATGGCAGCATGGGTGGCAGCATAGAAAATTATCCGGATCTGGAAGAGGTCGTAGATCGGCTGATTGAGGTCACCTTTGGTGTTTCAAACCCGGATGATGGCTACCATTTGCAACTGCTGAGGACGATACAGCGTGTGACAGCCGATGAAATGATGATTCAGGCGTCCACTGATGAAGCCTCCGGAGAGGTTAAGGCCGTGCTGGCAGATCGTCTCGGCAAACTGGTTCGACGACTGGAGCGACAAGGCAATGCCATCAGTGCACACCAGACTGCGGTGGTCGCTGATATTCGTCGCTGGCAGCAGCGTGTTGATAACACCGTACCCGGGCCTGCGCTGCAGATGCCTGCGGGTGATCCGATCTGATCAAGGGGAAAGGTAAAGGGGGTGTGCCGATCTGGCAACACCCTCAATATCAATTTCTGGTACAGCTCCTTTTTTGGCCCTAAAATGCATCCTGCGTACAGTTTGTTATACTTTCCCTAATGGCCGGGCTTCACAATACGGTGAAACCCTGGCGCTGGCCCTGAATACCGACCTGAATATCCCGGTTGGCCGCATAGTTGACAAATAAAAAACAGAAATGATTATCATTAGCGTAAGTGATATTCTACATCCATAATGTATTTGTTAAAGCAGGAGCTTTAAGATGAAGTATCCAGTAATAATTGGTCTGGCAGCGATGGCGCTGGCAGGTAGCGTTCATGCTGAAGAGCATGTTGTTGAAATGAAAAACATGGGCGCTGAAGGTCCAATGGTCTTTGAGCCTGCGGTTGTTCAGGCGGCAGTTGGTGATACAGTACGTTTCGTACCAACAAACCCAGGCCATAATTCCGTATCCACAGAAGGTCTTATCCCTGCAGGTGCCACTGCCTGGGAAGGCGGTCTGAGCCAGGAAGTCACAGTCACCCTGGATGCAGAAGGTGTCTACGTCTACGAATGTGAGCCGCACACCATGATGGCGATGGTGGGTGTGATCGTTGCCGGTGAGCCGGTAAACCTGGAAGAAATCCGTGCCAATGCGGGTGATCTGGAAAGCGAATTTCTGGCAAACCAGGATCGTTTAAACAACTACCTGTCTGACGTCGAATAAGTCACAGGTTGAGTTCAGCCTGCTCACCAAATCAATACCACAATCGTGTGAGCAGGCTTCAATATTTTCAGAAATTATTTTTCCCTCCAATTTTCCCTCCAATATAGTATTCAGATTTAGTTTGTTTTACCTGCAAGGTCCAACAGCTTGCTAGCTGTTCTCCTGAACAATGCGATTCAGCACCTCATCCAATCCAGTCAATGGCTCAACGTCGATGTTAAAAACATCATGTAAAACACCACGTATTTCAGATGCACTCGTCAGTATCTGAGTGGTATCGTCCCCGTCCAGAGATCGAGTCGTGAGCCGGTTGTTACTCAATGTTAAGCGGCCATTAGCAACCGGTTTGCTGACGATCAGATTGTTGACGAACATGGATTCGGGGTGTGTTGACACATACCAGTTGAATACCTCGTAATCGGCTGGTTGCTGAATTTGCAGATCAAACTGGTAGAGGTCATGCCAGCTCTTATCAAACTCTACCTGGAGTTTGAATTCACCATCGTCTGTCATCAGCAATTGAAAACGTCCATGTGGTGTTCGGGCTATAGTGCCTGGTGCTAAAGGAATGGGGCCAGTTGGCACAGCCAGTCCAAAACCGACATCGACCAGAAAGGTGCCTTCCTGGCAGGTCACACGCAGCACTTTGTGCGATCTCATAATATCGTCTGATGTGGCATTCCAGATGACTTTGGCAGCGAAACCATCCACACGGAAACCGATCTGTTCCAGCACCCGTTTGAACAGCCCATTTTGTTCGTAGCAGTAGCCCCCGCGTTGTTGATTAAGCAGTTTTCCATTCAGTGATTGCGCATCCAGCTTAATAGGTAAGCCGAGCAGGGGATTGAGATTCTCGAACGGTATCGCCTGACTGTGGTGCCACTGCAGGGCAGCCAGTACCTCATAGTCGGCCTGCAAGGGAAACGGTCCTTCGTAACCTATGCGCTTAAGGTATGCGTCCAGGTTGATTAAATCATTGTGATTGTCTGAGTGATTCATGTTGAAAAATCCTTGTTAACCGAGAACCTTTTCATAAGGTGTGTTGTTCCTGGCGATCCTGTCTGGCACTGCCAAGAATGATTTCGATGTTGAGGGTCTGCATTTGCCGCTCCTCCTTTTTCAGTTGAACTGTGATGATTTGTGCGGCATGCTAAAACCTCAACTTAAGTTTAGGTCAAGCGTTTTTATGAAAAAAAATGACTGCCGGGTCAATGGCAAAGTATTGAGTATCGGAGATGTCGCCAGGCGCAGTGGTGTCACGGTGTCTGCTTTGCATTTCTATGAACGAAAAGGGTTGATTAAAAGTCGCCGAAGCGCGGGGAACCATCGGGTTTTTCATCGAGAAGTACTGCGTCGTGTAGCCATTATCAAGGTGGCTCAGCGTATCGATCAGCTAAGCCGGTTGCGCGATTATCTGGATGGGTGCATAGGCTGTGGATGTCTTTCTGTAGAGCAATGTCCGCTGCGCAATCCAGACGATGAACTGGGCCACCGCGGCTCTGGTGCCCAGTTTGTTCAACCCGTCTGATACTCCATGGCAACTGCACCATCCACTACAAGACTCACTACACGATCCGCTAGAGAATGGGAGGCTGACTCGCCTGCGCCCCTGTGGGCGGCAGCCGGGTGGCTCCCCAACTGTTCTCAATCATGCTGATAACTTCGCTTAACTCGTCCTGGGTGACATTGGCGAGCTTGCCGTGCTCCAGTGGGTCATAATGGAAAATATAAAGACGTGAGGCAAATTGCGCAAAGGGCAGGGAAGACTCGCCAAAGCGCTCACCATTACCCGCCGTGCTGACTTTGACATCATTGCCCCAATCCTGGCCACCGTCATTGTTCGGATTATAAAAGTAGATACGCATCTCACCATTGGGGTCAGTTGCCGCCCGCAAGATGCTGATGGCATGCCAGCCAATGAAACGAGCCGCGCTATCGGTAATCGCAATACCCGCCGGTTGTGGATGAATCAGCGGCTGGTTGCCGTTATAACCGGGATGGTAACTGGCATAGAAATGCCTGACGAAGGCGTCCAGGTCATCCAGGTGGCCAGTCGCGACGTCGACATTGATACGAAACCCCCGTCCTGTCCACCAGCCGTGAAACTCCGGATTAATCCATTGATGCGGGTCACCTTCGCGACCAATGCATTGGCGTCCCATTTCACCGTAGATCCGGTCCAGATGGGGCACGACCAGTAAAGAAACAGCATCCAGGTCAAGCGGTAATGTCTGTGCCACGCCGGCTACGCATTCTTTGGATGAAATCCGCTGACCTTCGAAATGCATGACGATTTCATCGTCACGTGCGGCCCAGGTCACCATCTGCAATAAATAATCGGGATCGTTGTATGACCACATGGATAAAGCTCGGGCTGACTGACAGGTCGGGTTGTTGCCCTGACCGATGCCCAGGGGTTGTCCCAGCATGCTGAGTACACTTTCCATCAGTTTGGCACGATACGGAACGCTGTCGCCGAAAGCGGCAAACAAGCGAGCCTGTGACCAGTCAGACAAGGTTAAACCTAGCTGGCGCCACAACGCCGGCGCAATGGGAGGCTGATAAAGAATACCGCGCTCCAGCATCAGCGCCAGTCCGTAGATGCCTTGTGCCGTGGTGGGCATAAGAGATGATTCAATAATGGCCTGAATCAGATCGTGGAAACAAAGCAGACAGTCACGGCCAGTGGCGGAAAGCCCCAGGGCTTCTGCGACCAACTGGTCACTTTGGCCTGCAAGGTGGTTCAGCAGCACAGCGTGGTACGGAGAAACCAGGCCTGTATCGTGCATGGCCCGGGCAAAGCCAGTGGCTTCATACTGCAGAGCGGCTGTGTCCATGGACTCCAGCCGTTGCTGGTAGACGTCGACGCCAGGATCTTCATGACAGGCCTGGGTGGGGCCAAACAAGGCGCTGACCAAACGGTTGGCGCCCTGGCCAGAGGTCCCCAGATCAATCTCGGGATTGCTTTGGCAGAGACTGATCTGAGTAATCATCTGCTTGACCGGTTCAACCTGAATCGGTCGCTGCTGGAGAATTCGCCAGATTTCGTTGATCAGCTCATCAATGATGTGTTCAAAACCGATACGAGTAGCCAGGTGTTGAAACAATTCGCGCGGTATTTGCGCCAGACGCCCCTGGGTTTCGCGTTCGGCCTCGCTAGGCGCGCCAAACAGCAACGCCAGATTCATGGCTAGCACCTGGGTCAGGAAATGGCGTGCTGCGACCGGACTAAGTCCTTCGTGCAGGTAGCGGGATTTGGCCACAGCAAGCATGCGTAACTGGCTCAGCGCCTCAATAACGACGGTGGTGGCGTCGGCACTTTTCAGTGACAGACCACTGAGCGATGGGACCAGAATAGCGGGTTGGGCCCAGTCAGATCCGGCGAACACCCCGGCTCGCTCCAGGCGTTCTGCGCGATCTTCAATGGCTGCGCAGCCGCCGGTTTGCAGCAACACACGACGGGCAATATCCATGACCGGCTGGAGCCGTGCTGGTTTGGCAAAATCCGGTGCATCACCGAGTTGTTGCGTGGCGTTGTCGAGTTTTTTCAGCAGACCCGGCAGAAGATCCGCACCGGGCGATTGCAGGTTGCTGTTAGGCGTCACACAGACTCCTTGCTAAATGTCAGGGGCAAGACTGTATACGAAAGTTGTATGCGCAGACAATCCCGTTTGTCCCCCACCTAGATATAGTAGTCCAGATCTTCCTGGGCTTTCAGCGTATCGCGCAGCGTATGTGCGTCTTCGCCACGAAAGTAGACAAGGCCCCAGTGGGTGCCGAAGGCGGTGCGCTTAGTCACCGTTTCTTCTGCCGGCGGCGTCAGTTCATGAGACTCGAAGTAGGGGTGATCCTCCACTTCCTCCGGAATACGCAACTCGCTGACCACTCGTCGTCTTGGATAAACACCAAAGCAGCCTGCAAAGCCATCCGCATCGACCACTTCTTTCGGGAAGAAGGCTTTGACTTCCTCTTCTGTGGAGTTGGGGTCGAATACCAGCATACTGGCCTGGTAGGCGTTGAATCCGTAAACGCGTTCCAGCAGTTCAAAGACCTTGAAACCAGGTGGACGATAAGCCACTTCGCCGAAGTACATTTCACCGTCGCTGGTGACAAAGTATTCGGGGTGGATCAGACCAAACTCAATATCAAAAGCTTTAATGAGCTTCTCAATCTGTGCATGAATCTGTGCCCGGTATTTCTCCAGTTCAGGTGATGCCGGCACAAACACGGAATAGCCTAACGTGACGTACTCTGAGACGTTCAGGAAGACAATCTTGCCATTATGGATCCAGGCTTCAACGGCGAATTCCCAGCCATCGAGGTGTGACTCCATAAGCACCGGAAACTCTTCGTCGGGAATGGTATCGACTTCATCTGGCGTGCGAATCACACGGTGACCCAGGCAGCCGGCCTTGTCGAAGGCTTTCAGATGAATCGGGTCGTTGGGGTCGCCATCGAGCTTCAGCAAGGTTTGGTTAACGCGTTTGAGAAAGCGCACCACGTCTTCTTTATCGTGGGCTTCTTCGAATATACCTACGCGGATGCCGCCAAGCTGCGCACGGCGCTTCATCAGCGCTTTATCGCGTAGCAACAGAGACTGGCCATACAGTCTTGGATTATCCAGCAGTACGGAATTAATCGCACCGGCCCATTCAACCGTTTCTTCAAACAGGGGAATGGCAACGTCGACGCCTTTCTCCTTTAATGTCTCTGCGATTTCCATGGAGCGGTCATTCAGACGTTCGAAGTTCCATGACAGATAAGGGATATTGTGCTGCTGGCAGTATTCTTCAGCCCAGTCAGGTGCGACCACAATGTATCGCCGGTCGAACGTCTCGGCAGCTTCCACTGCATTCAAACTCCAGCCCAGCAATGCAATATATCCCTTATTAGGATCCTTCGTCATGGTATTACCTCTACGTCTGTTGATGTAAATTCCTTTAATTTTCAATCATTTTCATTACCTACTGTACAGGAGAAAGCAGCAACTTGCATGGTGCCAAGGGGCACACCCAGGAAAAAGACAGCCGTTGGCAACTGACTTTTCCGCAATACAACTGCGTTCCAGCGCTGTTATTTGTTGTTATCTTTAGCTTGTAAATGAGAAGCATTCTCGTATAATGAAGTTAAATAACCAATCACAGCGTGTAACACAGGGTGCAATGTATGCCAGATATCCAGAGTAGACGATTCAACCGGTTGCCGTGGCTGGGGCTGCCAATGGTGCTTGTGGCAGGGGTGGTAGAAATGGTAAGTGCCAGTGAGTCGGCAACACTTCCATTTCCGGCCAGTGACCGGGAGGCGATTCTGGCCATGACTGGTACTTACGACATTGACTTCAGTTTCTTTGAAACCGTGCGCTATCAGCCTGATTATGAACATGCGGAAGAAAAGCTGACCGGTGGCAGTGAATGGGTTGTCGTTGTTGAAGACAGTGCTGATAAAATTTCACTGCAGCACATTCTGGTGGATCCCAAAAGTGGTTACGTTACCAAACACTGGCGACAGGACTGGGTCTATGAGGCGGATACCCGGTTTGAGTTCCGGACTGATCAGACCTGGCGGGTGCGGGAATTATCTGACGCAGAAACGTCGGGAAAGTGGACCCAGTGCGTTTATGAAGTCAGCGATGCACCTCGTTATTGCGGCACAGGTAAGTGGATTCATGAAGATGGCGCTTCCACCTGGACGTCAGATACGACCTGGCGCCCACTGCCCCGCCGTGAATACACCACGCGTGAAGATTACAATGTCATGGAGGCGATCAACCGCCACACCATCGTGGCTGATGGCTGGACCCACGAGCAGGATAACCTGAAGGTTCAGATCGGCGAGAACGGTGAGCGTCATGTGATTGTGCGCGAATACGGCTTTAATGATTACCGGGATGAGAACGAAGTCGACTTCACTCCCGCTGAAGAATACTGGGCTGCTACCAAAGACTTCTGGGCGCAAGTGCGAACCCGCTGGGGTGATTATCTCGACCAGCCGCCAGGGCTGGTCATGTTGACCGGCGAGGATGGCATGGACATGATCATGCCACTGTTTGAGATGGCTGCCTCGGTCCAGGAAGGGGAGACAGTATACGGT
>OJHY01000180.1_pt1 | contig 20022 bp, 20 predicted proteins | sample 1595301 | NCBI WGS metagenome assembly OJHY01 (sample SAMN05416880, study PRJEB24817) | seawater metagenome | isolation source: Sea water | place: Canada:Atlantic | collected 2013-11 | reverse complement strand
CGAGATTCCTCTACGTCTCGTGGGCTCGGAGATGTGTATAAGAGACAGGCTGTACGGCGATGCCGGTAACGACAAGGTGATTGGCGGTGCCGGTAACGATACCCTGGAAGGGGGCAGCGGTAACGACATTATCCAAGGCGGAGCCAGTGATGCCGGTGAGTGGACCTTCAGCCTGAAAGACAACCAACTGGTCAGCCGCTTTAGCGCCTCTGATGTGGTGGCCACTGACACAGAAAGCCTGGAGCTGGTCGGCCCCTGGTTCACCGAAGGCAGTAGCGGTCTGGAGTCCGATACCCGCCTGCAGTTCAGCTACGCCGACAATGCAAGGCTGGAACTGGTGGCTACGCTGTACAAGGCGGCCGTTGGTGAGAAAGCCTCACTGATGGACTTCAATGCCTTCGTTAACAGCGACCTCAGTGCTGAGGCACTGGCCACTGAAGCGGTGAACTTCTACTTAAACAGTCAGGGCCTGGTGGCTCAGGCACTGGAAGTACAGGTCGAAATGCTGATCGAAGCCGTCTGGGGCGAAGGCTCAGCTTCTGATGCTCTGATTGCTGAGGGGGTTAACTTCCTCAGCAACGGCAGCAGTTGGGCCGATGCCATGCTGATCCTGGCCAACGCCGAGCAGGCAGAGCAGTTGCTGGAAAATGAAGACGGCGAGTTGGTACTGGTACAGACCTATCAAACCAGTGAAACCGGCTGGTCAGCCGCGACCGGTGACGACATCCTGCGCGGTGGTACCGGCAATGACCGTCTGGTTGGCGGTGACGGCAATGACCTGCTCGACGGAGGCGAAGGCACGGACGTGGCGGTCTACACTGGCGGTGCAGCTGACTTTACTTTCCAGGTGGTGTATCCGGATACAGCGATGGTTCCAGAGATCAGTCTTGAGTATTTACAACTGCAAATAACACGAACAGCCACTGGCGAAACCGATACGCTGCAGGGCATTGAGCTGCTGAAGATCGGTGGCCACTACTTCGAGCTGAATGAAGACCTGTCAGGCTATAATGAAGGCACAGACTATGCACTCGTGGAAATCATCGGGCAGATGTCGGTGGAAGAAGTGAATGGGACTGGGCTGGCCGGGGTGTACTGATAGCACTGGGCCTGCTGACTTGGATAGCTGAAGAAAAAGCAGGCCCTGCCCCCGCACAACAAAAAGCCCGGTTCGCCGGGCTTTTGTTTGTCGTTCATGTCGCCTTTAATATATGCGATGGATGTCGATTACTTATCTTCGCTCAGGTTCTGCAGCGTCTGCAGTGCCTGAGTAGCATCGGAACTGGTTACAAAAATGTGGTCGTGATAATAGCCGGCAACGACATTGGCACTGATGCCCTGGTGTGCCAATGCCGTACTGACCGCTGCTGTTAATCCAACTGCTGTCAGACTGGAATAGACATTTAATGTAATGCGACTGAATGTTTGTTCATAGGCCAGCTTTAGTCTGTCAGCTTGATCCTGAGTGATAATCCATGTGATGCCTTCCTCTTCCTGAAAGGTTGCTAATGGCATGAACTTGTCAATATCGGGCAGCGCGTTTCTGTCAGGAAATGAGCAAAACACATAGCTATTGTGATCCAACGATGGCGCTAAGGTTTTGAGCATTTGTTCTAAGTTGTTAACTGCCATCAAGAGTACCTTTAACGACTAACTTACCTATGTACAGTTATTTTGCGTCCTAGCGCAGCATTTGCTTAAACCACGCATGTAAAGCACTCGCTGTTTCTTCAGGTAGTTCACCGATCATATCATTAGCCGTATCCTGAAAACTGACGGAAGCTTCCTGGTATACCTGCTTGCCGGGTCCGGTTAAACGAACCTGGCTCTGACGTGCATCTCTGGGGTTACGAGTACGCTCAACCAGGTTGTTTTTCTCCATTGGTGCCAATAACCGCGTGACACCAGAGGCACTCATTTCCAGATTTTCGGCTAGTAATATACGAGAAATCTCAGGTTGTCCGGCGCTGGCTATGTAGTGCAGTGCAAGGTATTCGGTCAGGCTGACACCGTGCAAGCTGAGGTGGTTGGATATTTTTCGGCTCATCCTTGCTGCCAGTTTGGCTTGTAGCAAAATAATACCGGTGGCTGATCTAGAGGGTTTCATTTTTGTCTCGATTTTTGGTTGCAATAAGATTGATATATATTTGATTAAAACTTGAATACGCAATCATATAGCTAAAATGATTGAGAGCGCAAGTATTTTTCAAAAAACACTGTCGAAGACAGGGGGCGTGTTTAGGCTGATCGGTGCTGAGTGTCTTCGCCCGGTGTGATAAACAGCACAGTACTGCTCTTGCTCAGGCGTGCCGTATGCCAATGTCCTTTAGGTACGACGACATAGTCGCCAGGTTTTGACAGGCAGGTTTCCCGTGTTTCTACGCCAGATTCAATAACAAATGTCACCAGACCTGACATCAGAATCACTAACTCATCGCCAGCGGGGTGGATTTCCCAGCTATCCCAGTCTTTATCGAATGTATAGCAAGATACAAGCTCACAACCTTTGAAGCTGTTATAGTCTTCATTAAGTCGTTGATACAGGGAGCTGTCAGCTATTTCGGTACTGACCTGCTTGTTGGGATTAATGACGGCAAATGTCTGGAGAATATTTTGCAAGCTCATTTTTCCTCCGAATCATAGGATTCATCCAGGTGGCCGCGCTTCTTGAGTTCTGCTTCCAGTGCAGCAATACGGGTAAAGGCAATAATACCGAATGTCATGCCAACTACGGCCATCGGTAATGCTACGTATTCCATACCAAACCTCCGTTTTTAATGGGTTTGCAAACAATAACAGCCAATTAAGGTGAAATCGCCGATAAAAAATAGATGATCGATTAAACCTATCAAAAAGCAAGAAAAGATCAATTGGATTAATAGGCAAGGTGTTCGTTACATTGACTGTTCACATGAATCATTCATGGACTCATCATAGCAGGGGGACAATCCTATGATAGGAAAAACCACATTACGACGATCCATTTCCATGCTAACACTCGGTGCTATATTCACGGCACCGTTGTTGCCATTAAATCTGGCTACTGCGCAAGATGGCGCGCCTGATAACGCTTACTGGTGGCCTAATCGGCTTGATCTCACACCGCTTCGCAATAATGCCGATGATGCTGACCCACGTGGTGCCGAATTCGATTACGAAGAGCGATTTCAGGACCTGGACACGGATGCACTGGTCAGTGATCTGAGAGATCTAATGACTGACTCTCAGGACTGGTGGCCAGCAGATTTTGGTCACTATGGTCCTTTCTTTATTCGCATGTCCTGGCACGCTGCCGGCACCTATCGTGTTGTTGACGGCCGAGGTGGCTCTGATGGTGGTATGCAACGCTTTGCTCCATTGAACAGCTGGCCAGATAACGCCAGCCTGGACAAGGCGCGCCGCCTGCTTTGGCCGATCAAGGAAAAATACGGTGAAGCGGTATCCTGGGCTGACCTGATTGTGTTGGCCGGTACAGTCGCTATGGATGACATGGGTTTTGAAACCTTTGGTTTCGCCTTTGGCCGTGACGATGCCTGGGAGCCGGAAGAAGTGAACTGGGGGCCAGAAGGCGAGTGGCTGGGCCGTGATCGTCATCAGTCTGACGGCGATTTACAGGGCTCATTGGGTGCAACCCAAATGGGGCTGATCTATGTGAACCCAGAAGGTCCTGGTGGTAATCCCGATCCACTGGCTGCAGCAGAGCAGATTCGTTTGACCTTTGGCCGCATGGCTATGAATGACGAAGAAACGGTTGCCTTGATTGCCGGTGGTCATACCTTTGGTAAAACGCATGGTGCGCACGATCCGGCAAACTGTGTGGGGCCTGACCCGGAATCCGCGCCGATTGAGCAGCAAGGTCTTGGTTGGAAGAACAACTGCGGAACAGGCAATGGTGCTGATACAGTCACCAGTGGCCTGGAAGGTGCCTGGACAGTTAACCCGGCGCAGTGGACACACAACTTCCTGCAGAACCTATACGGTTTTGAGTGGGAACAGACTCGCAGTCCTGCAGGTGCGATCCAGTGGCAGCCAGCGGGTGGTCAGGCTTCGGATCTGGTGCCTGACGCACATGACTCATCACAACGTCATGCGCCAATGATGCTGACCACAGACCTGGCGCTGAAGGAGGATCCGGCGTATCGAGAGATCACCATGCGCTGGCTGGAAGAGCCAGAGCTGTTCGAAGATGCATTTGCCCGCGCCTGGTTTAAACTGACTCACCGGGATATGGGGCCAAACACCCGTTACTTGGGTGACATGGTACCTGGTGAAGATTTGATCTGGCAGGATCCGGTTCCTGAAGCAGATTACGATTTGATTAACGATCGTGAGGTGGCTCGACTGAAGGAAGAGATTCTGGATTCTGGTCTGAGTGTATCGGAGCTGGTTCGCACTGCCTGGGCTTCTGCGGCCTCATACCGCGATACTGATATGCGCGGTGGTGCCAATGGCGCACGTATCCGTTTGGCACCACAAAATAGTTGGGCGGTAAATCAGCCTGACGAACTCGACCGTGTGCTCGGTACCTTGGAAGATGTGCGTGACGAGTTCAACGATGATCTGCGAGGTAATAAGCAGGTATCACTGGCAGATGTCATCGTACTTGGTGGCGCAGCCGCGATTGAAAAAGCGGCTGATGATGCCGGTTACGACATCGAAGTCCCTTTCACACCGGGGCGTACTGACGCGACACAGGAAATGACGGATGTTGAGTCATTCAGTTATCTTGAGCCAAAAGCCGATGGTTTCCGAAACTATATTGCCGAGGGTTACGACCGGGCACCAGTTGATGCGTTAGTTGAGCGTGCGGCCTTGCTGGATCTGACCGTGCCTGAGATGACAGTGCTGGTTGGTGGTATGCGTGTGCTGGATGCCAATGCTGATGGATCGGACAACGGCGTCTTCACAGATCGGCCGCAGACCCTGAGTAATGACTTCTTTGCTAACCTGATCGACATGTCCACCGAGTGGAAACAGTCAGAAAACATGGCTGGCATCTACGAAGGTTACGATCGGGACAGCGGTGAAATGAAATGGGCTGCTACACCGGTTGATCTGATCTTTGGATCGAACTCTGAGCTGCGCGCGGTGTCAGAGTATTATGCAACCAATGAAGGTGCTGATGCATTTGTCGGTGACTTCGTGGATGCCTGGACGAAAGTAATGACGCTGGATCGCTTTGATCTGCGTTAATTAATAGTCCTGCAAGAAAGGATAGCGGTGGTACGGTGACGTACCACCGCTTTTTTTGGACAATCTTCTTTGTCGTATTTATCTGTAGTGCCTATCCGCGTTAATTTTCCGCAGCAACTATCCGCGGCAACTATCCGCGGGCACTACCCAGGGTAACTATAGTTCAGATAACAGCTCTTCTACCCGGGCTTGTTGGTCAGCGTACTCAGGCTGGTCACCATGCATAATCAGCCATTCCTCAAGGTAGGCTCTGGCGGCTTCCGGTTCATTTTCCCGTGAATGTAACTGCCCCAGGGCAATCAGTGTTCGGGCATTTAAATCGATTCGGAGGTCCGGGACAGTTAACATCAATGTGAACGCAGAAATAGCTTCCTGCCACATTTTCAGTTGTATCAGCGCATTGATATAGAAGTTGAGCAGTGTCACTTGCTCGAGAGAATTCAGTTGTTCAAAGTTGTTATAGAGCCCATTCATTTCCTCCAGGGAAGCCAGCCACTGCCCATTTAATTGCTGATCCTGAACTTGCTGAATCACAGAAAAAGTAGCCTGACTCATTCGAGGAGCTTCTTCAGGCTCTGTATTCTCTGGCAAGTTTTCTGCATCTTGTTGCGAGTTGTCGCTGGAATTTGCAGTATTGCCCAGATGAAGGCCTGGTGCGCTTTGCGTGGCAGGTGGTTCAGCTTCTGGGGCAGCAGAGGTGGTAGCGCTCGCTGATTCTGTGTTTCTCAGCACTTGAGTGCTTTCTATGGAGGTTCCATCAGTGGTAACTGAAGGCTGGTCGGCGGTTGCCAAGGAACTGTGTTGGGCAGGCGTTTGCTCTACATCAGAGCGAGGTTCTTCACTTTGTATGAGCCACCATGATGATAAGCCAGCTATTACCAGAAGTGCCGGTAACATGATCTGCCTGGAAGAGAAAGAAGTCACTGGCTGGCTAGCACCATGCAGCCAATGCCAAGTAACAGGGCTGAACCTGACAATAACAGTATGGTAGCCGGGTGAGTTGCATGTCCCTGACGGCGGTGTTCGATCATTTTGACAATATGTAGCATGGTAAACATCCTCACTACGTTAAGTGGCTAATGACTGGAACGTACAGTAAATATATTATCCTCTGTTATCACCAGACTCAACACATTGCCGAAAGTTCGCCAGAATGCTTTGCCAGCCTGATATTTGCTGCTCAATTGAGTGAGAGTCTTCGCTATCAAGCGTGATTGTCACTGTCGCATGTCTGGGGTGATTGTCATCTTTTGCTTCCATTCGGGAGCAAAATTTTCCGCCCTCTCGCAGGTCAACTGTCGCCGCGGTTGTATGCCAGTCGTTGCCATTTCGGGTAACGTTTTAAATAAGACTGCACATAGGTGCATACCGGGTTGATCATCAAGCCCTGCTCATCGATATCTTTTAAAGCAAACTCAAGGAGCATGGCTGCTGCACCTTTGCCCCGGAGCGAGGGGGGAACGATGGTGTGGTTGAGATGTAAAACATTACCCTCACGCTGATAGTCCAGGCGAGCCCATTGGTCAGGCTCAAGCTCCAGCTGATAACTCTGTTCTTCGGCAAGGTGGCGATAGTTCGGTGAGCTCATTGTCGTTTCGTCCTGTACATACTGGTATCGGCCTGGTGGAGTAATTCGTCGAAGGCATCGCCCTGCTCGGGGAAGAGGGCAAAGCCGATACTGGCGGTTACCGATAACAGGTGTTCATTAATCTCAATTGGCATCTCGATCAATTTGCGAATTTTGAGAATGGCCTCAGAGACAGAATCGTGATCGGCAATACCCGTCAGTAGAACGGCGAATTCATCACCGCCAATTCGGGCTATCGTGTCCGCATTGCGAATATTACTGCTCAGTCTGACTGACATTTCCTGGAGGAACTGGTCACCTGCACTGTGGCCGTGCTTGTCATTCACCAGCTTGAACCCGTTCAGGTCAAGGTACAGCAGTGCCAGTTTACTGTGATAACGCTTGGCATGCTCAATGGCCCGGGTGACTCGACCATGAAACAGTAAGCGGTTTGGCAGATTGGTGAGCGGGTCGTGGTTGGCGAAATGATAAAGGCGCTCCTCGGCCCGTTTTCGTTCGGTGATATCGCGGGCCACACCAATACGGACCTGATGGTTATCAATCCACCTGGCAGACCACAATAAGTTAACCACATGGCCGTCTTTATGTTGGTAGCGGTTCTCGAAATTGGCATGAATGCGGCCATCGATAACTGATTCGGCTGTTTTCAGAGTCGCTTCACGGTCATCAGGTACGACAAAGTCGAGAATATAGTTGCCTGTCATCTCCTGTGGCTGGTAACCGAGGATTCGCTCGACAGCAGAGCTGACATACAAAATAACACCATGCTTATCTACCAGGAATACAGGGTCTAGCATCAGGTCAATTACATCATTAAGGATTTCTTTGAGCGTGTCATTCATACCAGTGATACTTGAAACCCTTTATAACCATTTTCTGCTGGTTGACTATGCTGGCTTAACCATTCAACGGGATCAATTTACACTATATTCATGTCAAGAACGAGTGTTACCTTCCGGCTTTAACTCCCTGACCGGACGTACTTCAATGGAGCCATAGCGTGCCGGGGGAATTTTCTCTGCCAGACGGATGGCCTCGTTCATGTCTTTCGCTTCCAGCATGTAAAAACCGGCCAGTTGCTCTTTTGTTTCTGCAAAAGGCCCATCGGTCAGCAATGGCTTTCCATTTCTCATCCGTAATGTTGTTGCAGTAGTCACAGATTCCAGAGGGGCGCCATCAAGGAAGTTCCCTTTTGCTGTCAGGTTCTCTACACAGCCAATACACTCCTGATTAAGCTCGTCCCATTCCTGTTGTGACATTTTTTCCATAATGGATTCGTCGTAATAGACCAGACACAGGTATTTCATTATTAACCCTCCTTAACTGTCACCACGGGTACCGATTAGCTGGAAGTTGGCCCCTTGCGGGTCCTGGGCGCTAATAACGAATTCTCCGCCAGGGATCTCCATTGGATCCTGGGTTATGGTGCCATCATTGTCAGTAATATACTTTACGGCCTTATCGATATTGGCCACCCTGAAATAAAAATTCCAGAAAGGCGGCAGGCCAGGGGCAGGAATGCTCATCATGGCGCCGATCATGTTTCGATGGCGTATAAAATCATAGCTCCCCATGTCACCCATATCCATGCTGCCGTCCTGTGTCCAGCCAAACTGGGACTGGTAAAATGCCTGGGCTGCGTTTTTATCGCTGGTGACCAGTTCGTTCCAGGCACAGTGACCTGGGCGGGGTCGATCATGGGCAAAGGCCAGACTGTTCTTCGCGCCACTGCTGCAGATCAGGTAAAAAGGGGCATTCTGGGGGTCGCTGACGACACAGACGTCGCCCACATCATTGATAGATTTGACAGGCATCAGTATCTTGCCGCCAGCATCCGTGAGTTTCTTGCAGGCCTGGGTCATGTCATCGACCTCGATATAACCCAGCCAGGCTGGGGAGCAGCCACCTTCCTGCATTTCAGGTGTCAGCTCCAGAATACCGCCGACTTCATGAGTTTGCCGGATGTGATTGTCCTGGGCCAGACAGGTTTCATAGCGAGGGGCTTCCGCACTGCTGAGTGAAAACTGCCATTCCAGTAAAGGTCCGTAAAACCGCTTTGCTGCATCAATGTCTGACGTTTGTAGCTCATACCAGACAAAATCACCGTGTTTATTTTGCATGGTCAGACTCCAGGTTTACCACGGTTTCAAAGCCGCCATAAATCAGGCGGGCGCCGTCAAATGGCATGGGGTTCTTCTCTGGATCCATACGGGGGTCTGTTTGCATGACTTTTTCAAGGTCAGCCATGGCCGAGTTACGAGTGTCTTTATCAGGCCATTCGACAAACGCAAAGCAGACAGCTTCGTCTTCTTTTGCTTTGACGGCTCCGTAGAAATCTGTGGTTTTGCCTTTTGGGACATCATCCTGCCAGCATTCCAGAACACGTATGGCGCCATGCTCCAAAAAAATGGCATCAGCCGTAGTGGCATGTTTAATAAATGCGTCGCGGTTGGCTTTGGGGACTGCTAATACAAACCCGTCGATATATGACATGACTGACTCCTTGGTGTTGTTTTTACCGGTGCTGGCAGGTTCATTATTATCTGCCGTCATCCCTTAGTCGTTTCAGGTGGGCGGCATTCGACAATGTATTCGCAAATTATTGTAGCGTCCTCAGTTGCTTCTGCAGATAAGCACCTTCGGGCGTTTCACCAGCCAGTTCTATCGCCTGCTGATATGCGAATTCTGCCTCCCTGGATTGCCCGGCACGTTTGAGCAGGTCAGCTCGGGCTGCATGAAAGGGTAGATATTTATTGAACTGATGCTGGTCTGCCAGATTCGCTAACAGACCCAGTCCGGTAACCGGGCCATCACGCATAGCGATCGCGACAGCCCTGTTCAGTGCGACAATAACTGTCGGCTGCAGGTGCCAAAGAACGGTATATAAACCAGTAATTTCCTTCCAGTCAGTATCCTCAGGGCGCTTGGCCTGAGCATGCAAGGCAGCGATGGCTGCCTGAATAGCGTAGGATGAGGCTGGGGCATCGCGAAGCGCTTCCTCTACCAAGTCGCATCCTTCGCGTATTTTTGCCTGATCCCACAAGTGACGGTTTTGCTTTTCTAAAGGTACCAGCTCGCCATCTGGTCCGATCCGGGTATCGCGTCGCGAATCGTGCAGAAGCATGAGTGCCAGCAGGCCCTTGATTTCGTAATCAGCCGCTAATTGCCCTAACCGCCGGCAGAGTCGGATGGCTTCTTCACAAAGTGCCGGGGATACTACGAGTTGGCCGGCGCTGGGGGAGTATCCTTCGTTGAAAATAAGGTATATGACTGATAAAACGTCATTGAGCCTTTCAGCTCGCTGCACTTTATCAGGTACCTCGTAGGGGATATTAGCCGCCTGAATTTTATTTTTTGCGCGTACAATTCTCTGGGCAAGTGTGGGCACAGGAATCAGGAACGCTGCCGCAATTTGTTCTGTTGTCATTCCGCAGACTTCCCTTAATGTCAGGGCAAGCCTGGCCTCTTCCGATAGTGCGGGGTGGCAACAGGTAAAAATGAGGCGAAGCTGGTCATCCTCAATGTCTTCCGGGTCGGTGGCGAATTCATCTTCGGTTACCAGTGCGTCTAGCACTGACTCTGAGAGTGCTTGCTGTCGCTGTTGGCGACGCAACTGATCAATGGCTTTAAAGCGGGCGGTCGAAATCAGCCATGCTCTGGGGTTATCAGGGATGCCTTGCTCAGGCCATTGCGTGGCAGCAACTATAAACGCGTCTTGCAGAGTGTCTTCGGCAAGATCGAAGTTGCCTCCCAGCAGGCGAAGCAGCGTTGCCAGGGCTGGGCGAGACTCTTCACGAAAGACAGATTCGATTTTCCGGTTAATGGACACCTGGCTGACTAAAGACATGAGGTAGAGGCTCCCATGTAACACAGTATGGACCCGAGACATGATTGGTCGGAGTGAGAGGATTTGAACCTCCGACCCCCGCCTCCCGAAGGCGGTGCTCTACCAGGCTGAGCTACACTCCGACGTGTGCAACATTAATGCGACTCATCAGACCGGATAATATCTCAGAAAAAAATGTCATTTCCAAGTCAGAAAGAATCTGGATCCTCTTTTGTCTGGGGGCAGGGTGTCAGGGGCGAAGGTTGCTCAACCATATACTCTGATAGGGGGCAAGGACAAGATCAGCTGGCTTCATGTCCAGTGCCCGGCCTGTGATCAGGTCCACCCAGTCATCAGTATCGATCAGGTTGATTTCACTCAGAGGTACATGTTGAACCTGGTCAGAGATATTGTTCAGCGCAAAAATGCTTTGTTGGCGGTCAAGGCTTTGTCGCCAGAATGCAAAAATGGCATCGCCAAGGTGCAAGGTAAACTGAGTGGCATTAGGGTGAAAAGCAGGTTGCTTTCGCCGGATGGCAATGAGCCTCTTAAGGTCATGCAATATCCGTGCATGTCGGCTACTGGGGTTGTCCAGGCCGTCCTGTAATGCCTGGGCATTCCAGCGATGACGGTTAATATGACGTTTATGGCCACTGGCTTTGAGACGGTCGTAGTCGTTGCCGGTGGCAAGCAGGCTGTGAATATAGAAAGCAGGGATCCCTTCCAGGGCAAGCAGGATTGTGTGCGCGCACAGGTAACGCTGGTGCTGCCACTGGTCTGCGCCTTCCTGCTCATGATCGGCGTGGCGAGACATGGCGTCCCAGAGGCTGATGTTGATTTCATAAGGGCGTTGCGTCAGGTGATCGCTGGCTCGCCAGGAAATTTCCCCGCCGGCTTTATCCATGACTGTCAGCATTCGTTCCAGTTCGTCATCACTGAGCAGCCCTTCGGCGGGGCGCAAACCAATCCCATCGTGGGAGGCTATGAAATTGAAATAGAACGTTCCCATTTGTGCGGGAGGCATGCTCATCAGCCAGTTTTTTAAATGACGGCTATGGCCGGTGATCAACGCATGAATCAGCAATGGCGGTAAGGAAAAGTTATAGATGCTGTGTGCTTCGTTGGCATTGCCGAAATAGCTTAAATTCTCGCGCTTGGGAATATTGGTCTCAGTGATTAACAAAGCGTCGCTGGCCGCCTGTTCCACCAACGTTCTTAACAAACGGACAATTTCGTGTGTCTGGGGAAGGTTGAGGCAATTGCTGCCTGTTTCTTTCCAGACGAAAGCGACAGCATCCAGGCGGAAAATCCGCACACCGTGGTCAAGATACTGCCGGACGATGCGGACCATCGCGACTAACACCTCAGGGTTGGCGAAGTTCAGGTCAATCTGGTCGTGGCCAAAGGTGCACCAGACGAATTGCTTGCCGTTGACGGTGTCTGTCTCGCGTAACAAGTCACTGGTCCGGGGGCGAATGACTGCACTGAGATCATCCTCTGGCGAAGCTGTGACAAAATAGTCCTTGCCTGGTGATTTGCCGTCAATAAAGTTCTGGAACCAACTGTGTGAAGAAGAGCAGTGGTTGATCACCAGGTCAGCCATTAGCTGGTAATCTTTGGCAATAGATTCGACATGACCCCAGTTTCCAAAGCGTGGATCGACCTGAGAGTAATCGGTGACGGCGAAACCGTCGTCACTACTCCAGGGGTAAAAAGGCAGGATGTGGACAGCGCTGATACTTTCCTGCAAATGCGTATTCATAAATGAATGTAATGACTGCAGGGACACGTTGTTATTCTCACTGCCCGGACCGGATGGGTGTGTATCTGCAGGCAGGATACTGTCAGCGTAGGTGATCAGGTAGATGTCACTTTCGTTCCACTGCCCGGGCTGGCGACCAGTGTTAATATCCTGGTCGCTCAGCTGCATTTCTTCCAACAGCTGCTCAGCCAGTACCTGGCGCTGGGTAGGTGCCAAATACGTGTAAATCTGCTCCAGGTGCGTGAGTACGCGCTCTTGCAATCGGTTCATTTAAGAAACTCTTCCGTGTCGTCTTCTACTGCTTTTTTGATTTGCTCAAGAATGTCAGGTACAGCACTGCATACCCGGTCCCAACTGGGAATGAACGGGGTTTCCATCGGGTTGTCGAGGAAATGTTCACCCGCCAGTTTGATATTTTGCGCAAACAGTTCGACGGCTTGTTCCTCCTGGTGTATATCCAGAGTTAAGCCGTTAATCAGCGCGTCATTACGATAGGTTTCAACGAAATCCAGAGCAATCCGGAAATAGGTGGCCTTGAGGGTACGGAATGTTTCACTGGAAAGGACGACGCCATTGGTGGCCAGCTTGCGAAACACCGCTTTGGCAATATCAATGGACATTTTGCTCAACCCGGCACTGGCATCTTCCGGGGACAGTTTTTGGTGTTTATGATCGTAAATATCAGCGATGTCTACCTGGCACAAACGGTTGGTGGCAAAGTTCCGGTACATTTCCGACAGAATACCGATTTCAAGTCCCCAGTCACTGGGGATTCTCAGGTCGTGGACGACGTCGGTGCGAAACGAAAATTCGCCGGCCAGTGGGTAGCGGAAGCTGTCCAGGTAGTCCAGGTAATCATTTTCGCCCAGCATCTTCTTTAATGCTCTGAGCAGTGGTGTCACCATCAGGCGGCAGACACGGCCATTGATTTTCCCATCAGCAACGCGTGCGTAATACCCTTTACAGAACTGGTAGTTAAAGGCCGGGTTAGCGACAGGATAAATCAGTCGTGCCAGTAACTCTCTGCTATAGGTCAGGATGTCGCAATCATGCAGTGCGATAGCCTGGCTTTTGCGCGAAGCCAGAGTGTAGCCCAGACAATACCAGACATTCCGTCCTTTGCCTGGTTCGGTAGGTGCCAGGCCGAGTTCTTTAAGCTTTTCATCTATGGCGCGCAGTCGGGGGCCGTCATTCCAAAGGATGCGGTGGTGTTGCGGCAGGTCTCCGAAAAATTCCCGGGCATGCAAATATTGGTCACGGTCAGCACGGTCAAGACCGATGACAATCTGATTCAGATAGGGCACTTGCTTCAGTTCATTGATGATATTCGGCAGTGCCGGACCCTGAAGCTCCGAGTACAGTGACGGGAGTATCAGTGTCATCGGTCTCAGGCGGGAAAAAACCTGCAACTCGTATTCCATCTCAGCCAGTGGGCGCTGGTTGAGGTTGTGGAGCGTGGTAATGATACCGTTTTGATGAAAATCTCCCATGTCATTTCTCCGTGCTCGGTGCATTGGGGTGATTCGCGGATTGCTCGGCAATCAACGCAAAGATGGATTCATGCCAGCCAGCTGGCCCGGTCAGTTGACTGACTCTGCTTGTTGTCAGGTGTTTTGCTGTTGGCACATCATGTGCCGGTGAGCGAATCCACACAGGGATGTCGGCTGCTGCCAGCATGTCGATGTCATTGTAGCCGTCTCCAAGTGCAACGGTTGTGACTTTCTTGCCTCGGTGCTCCCGCGCATACATCTGTTTGAAGTATTCGAGCGCGACGCCTTTGTCGGTTTGACCCAATACGTGGTAGAACCGACCCCCTTTTAAGAGGGTAAGCCCCCGGGCAGATAATGCCAGGCGGAATCGATCCAGTGCGGGCTGGCTATCCTGCCAGATAAGAGGTTCGCTGAACTGGCGTTTTCTGGCCCTTGTTGCCTGGCTCATACTCAGGCCGGTCAGTTCACAAATGTCATCTAAAGCGCTTTGGCTCAGTGGCTTGAACTGAAAGTGCGGCGTCAGCTCTGAGAGGGCGGCGGTGATTTCCGTGTGGCTGGCGCCAAGTTGAATACACCAGTAGCGCCCGGTGTTTTCAACGATGGCGCGGCGAGGGTGGCTGGCGCTATCCCGCTGAACTATCTCAAGGGCTGCCGGGCGGGAATGCCGGTACTTGGGCAGGTAAATCGCTGATCCGTTTTCCACAATAAATGGGGCAGCAATAGCCAGCCTGGTTGCCAGACTTTCACATTCCTCCACGGTTTTACTGGTATTGAAAACGATGGTCACCTGTCGAGCCTGCAGTGCCCTGACGGCAATCAGTGCTGCATCAGCCTGATAGCTGTAATGGTCAATCAGAGTGCCATCCAAATCGGTAAATACCAGCCAGCTGCTGTCCATCATGATGTTAAGCCTTCATTTTTACCTGGTGCTAACGTGTCTTTTGCCAGTTCATGGTTAACGTGGCAGCCAGTCAACCGGTGTTTTTCATCCAGCGGAATAATAACGTTGGCCAGAGACGGCAAGCACTGCAAGGCATGTTCCGTCAACCGTTGGTAATGCGCAATAAAGCGCTGGATTTCTGCCTCGTTCATGATGGCGTTGTTGTTTTTATGCTGGTTTCGTTCGGCCAGCTTGTTTTCCTGTTCCAGCCGCCATTGATGGACACACTCAAATCCGGGAGCCTGGAGGAAAATCAGTAGGTCCAGTTCCTTAAACAGTGTCTGATAGGAGCCTGACAACTGTTGCTGTACATATTGGCGCCACAGCTTCTGAGGATCTTCGTGTTGCTCCAGTGAGTTAACAGGCGTGTTCAGTTTGCTCTCATCCTGGGGCGGAATCCCGACACACCAGCCTTCAAACAGGATAATATCCGGCTGGCTGGTACTGCTGGACCATGCACTAGTAGGGAGCGGATTGTCGGTTGCTTTATTAAAACGCGGAATGAGGCAGGTTTTTCCCTGTTTTAATTGCTGGATGGTATTGATGGCCAGTTCGCAATTGTGAGTGCCGGGGACACCTCGGGTCTGCAGCAGGGGGTGAACCTGTCTGGCGAGTTTTTCTCTGTCCTGGCGGCTGAGGTAGAAGTCATCAATAGAGAGTGTCTGACAGCGCAGTCCATAGGTCTTGGTTAGCAACATATCAAGCGCGAGAGACAGTGTTGTTTTGCCGCTGCCTTGAGCACCATTGATGCCAATGCATAACGGATGGCGACGTTGCTCGTGCAACTCCGCTAGCATGGTAGAGAGTTTGACGATCCAAACCAGTGCATCCTCAAACCAGTGAACGGGTAACTGTTCATCGTGCTGGAGCTGCTTCAATAAGGCTGATGGCTCTTTAACTGAAGCTGAAGGCTCTTTCATTGAGGCTGAAGGCTCCTTCAATAAGGCTGAAGGCTCTGCTCTAAGCGTCTCATTCTTTGGCAAAGTCGGCTGTCCTTGTGTTTTTAAATTCTGTTTTTGCACTAATACAGTGCATTGCATCATGGGTGGCGCCAAAACAGGGCGTCCTGTATTTGACAGTCGTTTCTTATGGCCGTTTGCTTGCTGGGTGCATCTCTCCCTGCTGTGTTAAGCTTATCCGCTTTCAGGCCCTGATTTGCTCTTACAAATACAGGCGCCATGATTCTTCGTTTACACCATCGTGTCATGCCCAGTGCCTTTGTGTGGTCTGTGCAATGTTATGCAAGGTTTGATCCAATTATGCAATCTTCGCTGATCCCTGAGCGTCCACTTATTGTTTCTCCTACTCTGGCTGCGACTATCGGTCTGGAAGAGGCGGTAATGTTGCATGTGTTAAGTGAGTGTATGACGCACCGAAAATTGAGCCGCCGGGGGCGTCTTGACTGGGTGGAGATTGACCAGCAGACCTTGATAGACATGTTCCCGTTCTGGGCCTGGATTGATATCAAACGGGTGCAGAGCAAGCTTTCTGATCTTGGCCTGATTCAGGTGGATGCCGGAACCGGGAACGGTGACAGCTGGTGGTTTGCGATCAATCAGGAGCAGCCGGATGATGTATCACCTCAAGCGGCTTCAGAAGTGGCTGTGTCTGGTGCTGATCAGTCCTCGGCACCGGTTGCAGCTGCCGTGCCTTCTGCTGCAGCCAGGAATCAGCCGCAGCGTAAGGCAGGCTATATTGCACCCGATTGGCAGCCTGGCGATGACTGGTTGGCCATGTGCCGGCAGCACGGTATCCCTGAGACGTTTGCCAGAGATCAGGTACAGTCCTTTGTGCTGTACTGGCGTGAGCGTGGCGAGTCCCGTTTTTCCTGGGGGAATGTGTTTTATCGTCATGTGCTTAAGCAATGGCGACATCAGCAGGCACGTCGCGGTGGTGAGCGACCGTCGATCATGCACCCGGACTGGCAGCCTGATCCGGATGCGGTGCAGATACTGATGCGCGACGGTGTCAGTCAGGCGTTTATTGAGGACGCGGTTGCCGAGTTCGTGCTTTACTGGCGTGAACGTGGTGCCGCAGAAGGGCCCTGGAGTACGCGTTTCATCGAACATATCCGCCGGCAGTGGGCCCGGTACCGGGCAACCATGGGCGAGGGCGGATTGCCACGACAGATTCCTGCAGACTGGCAACCCAGTGCGGATGTCTATGATATTCTGGAGATGGCGGAAATCGATGAGGCATTTGCCCGCCGGAAGGTGCCGGAGTTTGTCCTGTACTGGCGTGATTCCGGGCAGGCGCATGCATCCTGGAATACGCGGTTTCTGCAATATGTAAAATACGCCTGGGCACGCCGACCCGAGGCGCTGAAATCGGGACTAAACACAGCCAATGCAGTCGATCAACACGGTAATCAATCGAATGGACAAGGGCTTGAAGCCACATTCCGCCGGCTCACAGACCGGAGCTGGGCAGAGTAAACAGCGACGCTCTCGTGATGACAATCATGAGGGGCCGGATCTGATTGATGCAGTGAACCAGATGTTTGCTGAATTTGAGCTGGCCTACCATAACCAGTTCCAGAAAGCCTATGGAGATCCGGATCGTCTGGTGCTGGCCAAAAAATACTGGCTTCAGTGTCTGAGTGATTTCCATCCGCAGCAAATTCTAGTTGCTGCCCGACACCTGGTAAAAACCCAGACCTATCTGCCCACGGTGTCTTCCGTGGTCAATGCCTGCGAGCAGGGTATGGAGCTGTTCGGCTTGCCGACAGAATATGAGGCCTATGTCGAAGCCTGCCGTGCTTCGGCGCCCAAGGCCAGCTACGACTGGTCGCATCCGGCTGTCTATCATGCCGGGCAGCAAACCGACTGGTTTGTGCTTGCGACGGAGCCTGAGGAAAAGGTATTACCAAGGTTCGCTTATTGCTACCGTCAATTATGCAAGCGGGTCCTGCATGGTGAAGATTTATCGGTGCCGGTGGCGCATGGCCTGCCTGAACGAAGTGTCCGGGTGCCTGAACCGGAAGAGCAGGAAGAGCATATGCAGGCGTTGCGGAAGAAGCTTTCGATCTGATGCGTTTCGCGGCTGAGGGTCTCTGTTCAGTTGAGTGGCTCAGTCAGATGAAGGTGCTCAGATGTGGGTGTGTTTGTTTAGATAGAGGTGGAGGTCATCAGGTCAGTGCGTGCAGCTCGCGCTCCAGCAGGCTGGTGTCACCAATGTTAAGTTCTACCAGGCGGCGCAGGTGAGTCATGCTGTCCACGTCAATATGTCGGCATGTCAGCCCCAGACAATCCTCGCGCTGATTAACGACCTCGGTTTCCATGCATATCTGCACATCACCGCCCAGGTGAATATTGATTTCGACAGGGGAGTCCGGGTCGATATGTTGATCAGGTAATATACGAATCAAAATACCCTGCAGGGAAATGTCTACCAACTCTACTGGCCAGAATCTGGGCTCGCCCGCTACCTCCTGAGTGGCAACGGTTTCAGCATCGAAGAAAATACGGGTAAAAGCGCGTTGTGCCTGGTTGGCAGCGGTGCCTGAATCTTGTGCAGTCATGAGTTTTGCTCGTTACGGCTGTGATGCTGCGCTGGTATCGCCCCCCAGAAATATCCAGTGCAGTCCGAGAATATTGTCATTCGAGAATATCGGCGGCAGTCTGACAGACTTGAACAGAGTACTGCCACCGAATGTGTCGTTTTGTGACCTATATCACGATGGGTTGCCAAGGCGTCGGTATTTCATTCGTGTCGGCTGTGCATCCCCGCCCAGGCGTTTTTTGCGATCCGCTTCGTAATCCGTGTAGTTACCTTCATGGAAAACCACCTCACTATCGCCCTCAAAGGCCAGAATGTGAGTACAGATACGGTCCAGGAACCAGCGGTCGTGCGATACGACGATAACGCTGCCGGGGAAGTTCAGCAGGCCTTCTTCCAGTGCGCGCAGTGTTTCGATATCAAGATCGTTGGTCGGTTCGTCAAGCAGCAGAACATTGGCGCCACGCTTTAGCAGTTTTGCCAGGTGAACCCTGTTGCGCTCACCACCGGATAACTCCTTGATGTATTTTTGCTGATCGGCGCCTTTGAAATTGAAGCGGCCCACGTATGAACGCGACTGCACTTCATAGCGTCCAATTTGCAGGATATCTTGCTCATCAGAAATTTCCTGCCAAACCGTTCTGCTGCCATCGAGCGTGTCCCTGCTTTGGTCAACATAAGCCATGTCGACCGTGTCACCGAGTTCGATAGAGCCGCTGTCAGGCTGCTCTGTGCCGGTCAGCATACGCAGGAAAGTCGTTTTACCGGCACCGTTACCGCCGATAATGCCGACAATCGCGCCTTTGGGCACAGCGAAGCTGAGGTCGCTGATCAGCGCTCGTTCACCAAAGCCTTTGCTGAGGTTGTTCACTTCAATCACCTTGTCACCCAGGCGCTGGCCTGGCGGGATGTAGAGTTCGGTGGTTTCGTTGCGTTTCTGGAAGTCCTGGGAGTTCATCTCCTCAAAGCGGGCCAGACGGGCCTTGCTCTTGGACTGACGGCCTTTGGCGTTGCTGCGCACCCATTCCAGCTCGTGCTTGATGGTCTTCTGGCGAGACGCTTCCTGTTTGGCTTCAACTTCCAGGCGCTTTTCCTTGTTTTCCAGCCACTGGCTGTAATTGCCTTCAAACGGAATGCCCTGGCCGCGGTCCAGTTCCAGAATCCAGCCGGCCACGTTGTCCAGGAAGTAGCGGTCGTGGGTGATGGCAACCACTGTGCCGGTGTAGTCGTGAAGGAAGCGCTCGAGCCACGCCACGGATTCAGCGTCCAGGTGGTTGGTGGGCTCGTCCAGCAGCAACATGTCCGGGCTGGACAGCAGCAGGCGGCACAGTGCCACACGGCGGCGCTCACCGCCGGAGAGGTTTTTCACCATGGCGTCCCAGGCCGGCAGGCGAAGGGCATCGGCTGCCACTTCCATCTTGCGCTCAATGTCGTGGCCGTCGGAAGCCTGTATAAAGGCTTCCAGTTCGCCCTGTTTCTTGGCGAGGGCATCAAAGTCGGCATCCGGCTCGGCATAGGCGGCATAGACCTGATCCAGCTCCGCCAGTGCGTTATGGACGCCCGAGACCGCCTCATCGACAATTTCCTTGACGGTCTTGGCGTCGTCCAGTTCCGGTTCCTGGGGCAGGTAGCCGACGTTGATGCCGGGCTGGGGACGGGCCTCACCAATGTAATCCCTGTCTCTTATACACATCTGACGCTGCCGACGACTCCTTACGTGTAGAT
>OJHY01000178.1_pt1 | contig 20089 bp, 16 predicted proteins | sample 1595301 | NCBI WGS metagenome assembly OJHY01 (sample SAMN05416880, study PRJEB24817) | seawater metagenome | isolation source: Sea water | place: Canada:Atlantic | collected 2013-11 | reverse complement strand
GCAAAAGCTCTTACAGCGGTTCGAATCCGCTCGACGCCTCCAAAAAGCTTCAGTAAAATACTGAAGCTTTTTTATTTTTCAAACGTTTCTGGAATGTTCTCTATTCCATCTTGAATATTCTCGGGAAATACACCTTGAATTAACAACAAAACTCCAAAAGCAATTATTAATATACTTACCCACTTTTTTGTCTTTATAATAAAACGAGGGGTAAGGTTGCTTTTTAACTTTTTAGCGAGAATTATTTTTAACAAATCGGTTAAAAATAAAGTAATCATCGTGGTAGATAAAAACAACAGGACTCCGTTTTTATGAGTCGTTACTGCTTGTGCGATAATAATGGTTGCGATCCAAGCTGCTAGAACACCAAAATTAACGAAGTTTAATAAAAACCCTTTTAAGAAAAGGCCCCCATGATTTTTCTTTGTTTCTACTGAATAATGTTCTCTTACAATTTTAATAAATGATTTTGAAGTTCGTATGTAAGATATAACACCAAATGCGATTAAAACACCGCCACCAAAAACTAATAAAGCAGGGTCATCTTTAACTTTTTCAAGAATTTGACTGGTGCTGTAAAACGCAATAATAATAAAAATTACGTCTGAAAATAATGCGCCTAGATCAAAGAAAATCGCCGCTTTAATGCCTTTTGTTATACTGGTTTCAATTAAAGTGAAAAACACAGGTCCTACAGCAAAAGCTAGTAAAAAACCATAAAAAGCAGCATATAATAAACCATCAAACATAATATTACAAAAGTACTAAATACATATGAAATGATTTAAAGAAGATATTTTAATTAATTAAAACATCTTCTTTATGGCCCAATAAATCAAAATCTAGTTGTTTTCTTACTAGATCTGCTTTTTTTACACGAACATAAACTTCATCCCCAAGTTGGTAGCTTGTTTTTGTACGATCTCCTATTGCAGCATATTCATCTTTGTTAAATATATAATGATCTCCTTTTATATCTTGTAGTCTTACCATTCCTTCGCATTTATTGGAAACAATCTCTACATAAATACCCCAATCTGTAACGCCAGAGATAACTCCTAAAAAGTTTTGATTTTGATGATCGGACATGTATTTAACTTGCATGTATTTTATACTTGCTCTTTCTGCTTGTGAAGCCAACCCTTCCATTTCACTACTGTGTCTACATTTTTGTTCGTATTGATCTTCATTTGCGGTTTTTGCTTCTTCTAAATAACTATTTAATAAGCGGTGTACCATAATATCAGGGTAACGTCTAATAGGTGAAGTGAAATGAGTGTAATAATCGAAAGCTAATCCATAATGCCCTATGTTTTGTGTGGTATAAACAGCTTTACTCATGGAACGTATTGCAAGTGTATCCACTAGGTTTTGTTCTTTTTTTCCTTGAACCTCTTTTAACAAATTATTTAAAGAGTTAGAGGTTGATTTTCGATCACGAGTGTCTAATTTATAACCAAACTGTTTGATAATATTTTCTAAAGCAGCAATTTTTTCATCGTTGGGCTCGTCATGAATACGGTAAATAAATGTTTTTTTTGGGTTTTGTTTTCCAATAAACTCGGCAACACTCCTATTAGCAAGAAGCATAAACTCTTCTATTAATTTATTAGCGTCTTTACTTTCTTTAAAGTAAACCCCTTCAGGATTATTATCTTTGTCTAAATTAAATTTCACCTCTACCTTGTCAAAAGAAATAGCGCCGTCTTTCATTCTTTTTTTACGAAGTATTTTAGCTAGTTCATCTAATTTAAGTATTGCTTCAGTTATTGTGTTTTTAACCTCATAATTTTTTCCTGTTATAGATATTTCTGATGGTATTGTAAGAGTTTTATATTCTTTTAAAGGTTTGTTTTCAATCACGTATTGCGCTTCTTCATAAGCAAAACGTGCGTCGCTATAAGTAACTGTTCTACCAAACCATTTATCTATTATTTCTGCCTTATCGTTTATTTTGAAAACAGCTGAAAAAGTAAATTTTTCTTCTTTAGGCCTTAAAGAACAAGCATTGTTTGATAAAACTTCAGGAAGCATTGGTACTACTCTATCTACCAAGTACACTGAAGTTGCTCGATCAAAAGCCTCATCATCTAAAATAGTTCCTGGTGTTAAGTAATGAGAAACATCTGCAATGTGAATACCTATTTCATAAACGCCTTTTTTTAATATTTTAAAAGATAAAGCATCATCAAAATCTTTTGCATCTTTTGGGTCTATTGTAAAAGTTAAATCGCCTCGCATATCGCGGCGTTTTTTAATTTCTTCTTTATTAATTGAAGTGTCTATATTATTTGCATATTCTTCCACCTCTTTATTAAATTCATATGGTAATCCATATTGTGCTAAAATAGAGTGTATTTCTGTATTATGCTCTCCTGGTTTTCCTAATACTTTAATTACATTACCATAAGGAGATCCCGCTTTTTCTGGCCAGCTTTCAATTTCTACCAATACTTTTTCTCCGTCCTTAGCATTATTAATATTCTCTTTTGGAATAAAAATATCGGTGTACATTTTAACATCTTGACATTCCACAAAAGCAAAACGTTCTTGTATTTTTATAACTCCAACAAATTCTTTTCGTTTTCGCTCTATTATTTGTGTAACTTCTCCTTCTTGTTTTCCTCCTTTTTTTCTTTTAAAAACATACACCTCAACGGTATCCCCATTTAAAGTATGATTTAAGTTTTTATTATTAATAAAAATATCATCGTCTAAATCATCTACAATAATATAAGCTTGACCTCTGGATGTGACATCAGCTATTCCTGTATAATAATTTTTTGATGTTTTTATAATATATTTTCCTCTAGATATTTCTTCTATTTTTTCTTCAGTTTGAAGTTTTTTTAAGATTTTAATAATTAAATTTCTTGTTGTAGTATCATTAACATCTAAAATAGATGCAACCTGTTTATAATTAGTAGGTTTTGAATTTTGTTTTCTTAAAGTAGTAAGTATACTTTGGGTAAGATTGGAATTGTTTGGTTTCTTTCTATTCTTATTTCTTTTCGACATTTTTTAATTTTAATTAAGGTAAAAGTAAGCTTTAAATTTTTGTATTAGTATTAACGAACTGTTATTATTAATTACCTTTATAAAAATTACTTAATTAAATTTATTTTTATTAATCATGAAAGATTTTATAACCATAGCAAGATTTACCTATCCTAGTGAATACGTTATTATAGAATTGTTACTTCAACAAAAAAATATTAATTATTTTTTTTTAAATGAAACCGCTATTACTATTCTTCCTTTTCATTCTAATGCTTTTGGTGGAATTAGACTTCAAGTACATAAAAATAATAAAGACATGGCTGTAAAAATTATAACTGATTTAAATAATGATATTGTTTTAGAAATAGTTTAAACCTTAAGTCTAAAATAAACGTTATTAACAACTATTATATAATATGTTTTTTTTAATTAAATTTAAATATAAAATGATGGTTATTATTGCTTGTTAATAGCTACAATAACTTTTATATTATTTGTTTTGATATTAAGTTAAATTGTTTTTTCAGTAAGATATCAACAGTATATTAACCGCTTTTTTAACTGAATTAGAGTTAGATAGTAGTTTCTATTAACCATTGTTAACTTCTCTAATTTAATAATGATTTTTTATAAGTATTTTTATTTATAAAGTTTAAAAAACATCTTATTTATAAGATAACTTTTATATAATTTAAGGTTAACTTTTTTGGTTAATTAAAATAAAAATTGCTATCATTTTTATTATTTAACATCCTAATTTATTTTTATAAAAAGAATGAACAGCTATAAACACTTTATTAACTATTTAAAAAGATAAGTTTTTTTAAATAGTTAATAATATTTTAAAACTTAAAGTGTCTTATTAACCCTCTGTTTATAAAATTTATACAATATATTTGCTTTAATAAATTTAATTGTAAATAAAGCTTTTATTTAGAGGGATTGTTATAAGATAAAATGTAGTTTTTACACCCTAAAAGAATGACTAACAATAAACAACGCTTAATCTGTTAAATTAAATAATTAAAAATATGAAAATAGCTATTGGAAATGATCACGCTGGACCAGCATATAAAGAAGCAATTGTAATATTTTTAGAATCTAAAGGAATAATTGTTTCAAATTATGGAACAGATACCGAAGACAGTGTAGATTATCCAGACTTTATTCATCCTGTAGCTAAGGATGTAGCTACAAATAAAGTTGACTTAGGTATAATTATTTGTGGTTCTGGAAATGGTGCTGCAATGACTGCAAATAAATATAAAGAAGTACGAGCCGCACTTTGTTGGAATAAAGAACTTACCGAGTTAGCTAGACTTCACAACAATGCAAATATTTTAAGTATCCCAGCGCGTTATACAAGTATTCCCCAAGCATTAGCTATGGTTGATGTTTTCTTAAACACAAAATTTGAAGGAGGAAGACATCAAACAAGGGTTGATAAAATAACTTGTTATTAATTTTTGTGAGCTAATTAATTACAACTATTAAAAAACAATAAATTAGATCTATGAATGTAGCTATTAAAAAGTTTAAAGATCTATCTCCCTTAGAATTATATGAAATACTTCAATTGCGTTCAGAAGTATTTGTAGTAGAACAAGATTGTGTATATCAAGATATAGATGGTAATGATCAAAAAGCTTTACATATTATAGGAACCGTCGAAAATAAAATAATTGCTTATACTCGCTGTTTTCGGCCAGGTGATTATTTTAAAGAAGCTTCAATTGGACGGGTGGTTGTAAAAGAATCACAACGAAAGTTTAAAAGAGGAAATCAAATAATGAACAACTCTATTAAAGCTATAAATGACCATTACAAAACAAAAATTATTAAAATTTCAGCACAATGTTATTTAAATAAATTCTATACCAATTTACAATTCAAACCCATTGGAGAAAAATATTTAGAAGATGGTATTCCTCATGTTGCTATGTTAAGGGAATAAGAGACTTTTATACTACGCTAAACCAGTTTTATTTACTGATCTATTGATTTAACACCTTTATTAAAAGGAATTCCCAGTTGAAACACAACATCTTCATCGTCGGTATGATTTGAAGTATCTAATCCGTAGACTATCTTAGTTGGATCGCCATAAACAAAAGTTCCAAAAATATGATCCCAGATAGAAAGCACATTCCCAAAATTACTATCCGTCCAAGGGAGTTCATGATGATGATGAAATTTATGCATGTTTGGAGAGACTATAACATAACTTAGTCCTTTGTCTAACCAGAGAGGTAAGGATATGTTTGCGTGGTTAAAATAAGTAAAAGGGATGGTGATCATTCTGTATAAAAAGTAAAAGGAAACCGGCATTCCCATTAGGACCACTACCGTCAAAGCAAAGGTTTCTCGTATTAAAAAGTCGAACGGATGGTGCCTGGTTCCTGTAGTTACATCTACATGTTTATCGGTGTGATGAACAATGTGAAGACGCCACATCCACCTAACCTTATGCAATAAAAAATGCACAAAATATTGAGAGGTAAAATCCAATATAACAATAGAAATTAATAATTTTATCCAAAGCGGGGCATCTAAATAATTAAGCAAACCAAAACCAGACTCACTAAGCCGTTCATCAACAAAGATTAATAAAACCCCAAAAAATGAATTAATAATTACAACTAGCAACAAAAGCTGGATGTTAGTTTTAGCGTGCTTCCATTTACTATTCGGGTTTTTGTAAAATGAATAATATCCTTCCGTGATCCAAAAAAAAGCAAGAAAAAAAAGAATCCAAGCCGCCTTTATCCAAGTAGGCAAATCTTCAAAATAACCTAAAAATGCTTCCATATGTTACTTTAATATTTTTTGGTATCTCGATGTATTATTAAGCACAGATACCGCTTCTAAAATCTCAGGACTATGATTTAAATGATATTTATACATTCCGTCACGATAAAAATAACGTTTTAAAATTTCATCGCTTAATAAGTTAATAATTTCTTCTTTCTTTTCAACCAAGGCTTTTTCTTTGGCGTCATCTAAAACAATCATTAATTGATTATAACTAGAAGAAATGTCTTTTTGTAAATGTTCATCTTCTGATTTACGCAATGCTTCTGAAAATAACTTTTCAGTTTCAGTTTCATATTCAAAATTATTAGTCTTTAAAAACATTAAAAAATCTTGAAAGTCCCGATTAGAAAAAGAAAAATCCTCCCAATTATTAATTTTATTATTGTAATAATAATTAGTAGCATAATCAAAAATTGCCTGATCTTTAAGTAAGGCGGTTGTAATTGGACTAAACTCACCCGATTTTAATTCAATATCCGGCATAATGCCTCCACCGTCGTAAACCGTTCTTCCACCCTTTGTTTTAAAAGAATTATACTCTTCAGTCCCTAAACGAACAGGATCACCATTTTCATCACGATTCCAATAATCAAGCGCCTGAATACACCTGCCGCTTGGAGTATAATACCTTGAAATTGTCACCTTTAATTGCGTGCCATATGTTAACTTTTTTGGGCGTTGCACCAAGCCTTTTCCAAAACTACGCGCGCCAATAACAACAGCTCTGTCTAGGTCTTGTAGTCCACCAGAAACTATTTCACTAGCAGATGCGCTTCTACCGTTTACCAATACAACAAGTGGAATTTCTGTGTCAAAAGCAGGTTTTTTAGTTTTATAGGTTTTATTATACTTTTTAATAGCCGATTTTGTAGTTACAATAGAAGCTCCTTTAGGAACAAACAAATTAACGACGTTGATAGCCTCTGTTAAAAGTCCGCCGGGATTACCTCTTAAATCAAGTATAATTTTAGTTGCCCCCTGTAATTTTAAATCTTCTAAAGCCGTTTTTGTCTCCGTAGTAGTTTTTCTATTAAACTTAGACAGCACAATATAACCAATATCATCACTTATTAATTGGTAAAAAGGGACCGCACGAACATCTATTGCACCCCGAGTTAAGGTAGTGGTTTCCGTTTTTCCTTGTCGTAGATAGGTTAATTTAATCTTAGAATCTGCTGCACCCTTTAATAATTCACTAGCATCTCCTTCGTTATCTAAGAGTGTAATTTCCCCTATTTTAATAATTTGATCTCCAGATTTTAAACCAGCGTTATCTGCTGGAAAACCTTTAAAAGGCTCAATAATTATCATTTTATTGTCCTTACTTTTAACGGTTGCTCCAATTCCGGTGTACATTCCAGAGTTGTTAATACGAGCATCCTCCACTTCTTGTTCGTCCCAATAAACCGTATAGGGATCCAAATCTTCTAGCATTCCTTTAATCGCTTTATTCATTAAATCTGAGGGCGTTGTTTCATCAACATAGTTCATATTTAACTCTTTAAAAAGCGTGGTAAATATTTCTAGTTGTTTGGCAATTTCAAAAAAGTCTCCCTTAAAGCTAACGGTCGTAAAAAGTATTCCTAAGGCAAGAACAGGAATGAGAATTTTTTTTTTCATATTATATTTTATTAATCAGAAACTTAAGTGATGTTTCAATTTCGGAATATGGTAATATTTCATTACCAATGTATAAAAAGAATAAGCTAAACTTTAGTTCTCCCTCTTTTTTTAACAAATGTTTCTGAAGTCTATAAACTTCTCTAAGTTGTCTCTTTATCCGATTTCTGTCTACCGCATTTTTGAAATTACGTTTAGGAACAGCAAAAGCAGCTTGTGTTTTTTTTACATTGTTAGATGGAAGATAAAATACTTTTATTGGGTATTTGCTAATCGATCTTCCTTCTGCAAAAAGAAGCTCTATCGTTTTTTTACTTTTAAGTTTTTCTGATTTTGGGAAGCGAAAATTCATAATCGTAAAAGTAAGAAATATGAAAGAGTATTGTTTCTTTATTAAAAATCAATATTATAAGCAGTAAAGTAGTTAAATCAACCAAAAAAACTCATTTTTCTCTACTTACTGAATTGCCACGGGTTTTAGTAAACACTTTTTTAATAGGATAAGTTCAAAAATTATTCCAACTCGTAGGTGTTGTTGCTTAAATTGATATCCGCCATTAATTTAGAGGCATCGATAGTGATGATGCTAATTTTTTTGTCATTTTCTATCATAAATTCATAAGTTGGATTTGCCCAACTCCAATCTGGCAATACGGTCCAATCTTGACGCGGATTAGGGTTTGGTTTGTCTGCGCGCATCATCTGTAACGGAATGTAAAAATTTTCGATAGAACCATCTTCATAAGTGACACTTATATCAATAGGCATTGGCATTAAACCTAATCTTTCTAGAGACACTTTAGTTTCGGTGTCTTCTAAAAGCACTTCTTTTATTCCGTAGTCAATTGTATTTGTCGTTTGTGTCCAATCCATTAAATACCAATCTAACTCTGCGCCACTTACTTTCTCGGCCACCCTAATAAAATCGTTAGGCGTAGGGTGCTTAAAAGACCACTCTTTATAATAGCGCAATAATGTTTTATCTAAATTTTCTTTGCCGATAACATAGCCCAACTGTGAAAGAAAAACAGCTCCTTTGCTATATGCTGCAATTCCATACCCCATATTGGTGCTATAACGATCAGCTTGTGTTGTTTGAGGTTGTTCTTTATTGCTAATTGCTATGTAATTATAACTTCTGTAAGAACCTGCGTTAGGGTTTTCTTTTTCTTCTTCCATTAATTCATTCATCGCCATATTTGAAATATACGACGTAAAACCTTCATCCATCCATTCGTGTTTACTCTCGTTGGTTGCTAGTAAAAACTGAAACCAAGTATGTGCCAATTCATGTGCCGTAACACCAATTAAACTTCCTAATTTCCGTTCACCAGTTATTAAAGTACACATTGCATACTCCATACCCCCGTCACCTCCCTGTATTACAGAATATTGTTTATAGGGATACTTACCAATGTGGGTATTGAAATAAGCAAGTAAATCTGCCGTTTTTGGCTGTAATGCTTTCCAGTTTTCAAGTATTTCAGGATTGTCTTTATAGTAGAAATTTAACTTAACCCCATTAGGTCCTGGATAGGTATCATGAATATAATCTTTATCTGCTGCCCAAGCAAAATCATGAACATTAGGGGCAGAAAAATGCCATGTTCTAGTTTTGCGTTTTGATTTTTCCCCCAAACCTTTTTTATCTGCATTTTGAAGATAACCCGTACCTCCTATAATAAAGTTTTCATCTAGCTTGATAGAAACATCAAAATTTCCCCAAACACCGTGAAATTCTCTAGCGATATAAGGTACTGCGTGCCACCCTTCAAAATCATACTCAGCTAGTTTTGGATACCATTGAGTCATAGAGTATGCAACCCCCTCTGCATTATATCGACCTGTTCTTCTAATCTGTATAGGGACTTGAGCATCCCAGTTCATGTTAAAAACAGTAGAAGTATTAGGTGGAATAGGAGTATTTAATAACACCTCTAATATGGTGCCAACAACTTCAAATTGTAAATTTTGGCCATCTTGAGTTAATAATGTTGGCCTGATATAACCTATTTCTGATGGTGTTAATTTAGAAATTCTATCTAAAATTTTACTACTCGCATCTTCAATTGTTCTCGAGCGAACATCCATTTGACTACCCGGCTGAAATGCATTAAAGTATAAGTGGTAAAACACCCGATACAATGTATCGGGTGAATTATTTGTATAAGTTAGTTCTTGAGTCCCTTTGTATTGGTGGTTTTCGACATCCATGTCAATTTCCATCTTATAATCAACTTTTTGTTGCCAATAACTCGTGTTGTTTTGTGCAGAAGCAACAAAAATAAATAGCGCAATAAGAGTATTTAAAACTAACTTCATATTATTTACATTTTACTAGCCATAATTAAGGCATTATATAGGTTTGCTGTATTACCAGACTTTGAAATAGCATCAAAAGGCTGAATATTTGACTCTTCTCCTCCTACAATTACCGGAGTAGAGGTATGTAAACCACTATCCATTAAAACCTGCTTTACTTGTTTAGCAGATAGTTTTGGGTAATACGAACGAATCATTGCAGCGACTCCAGCTACATTTGGAGACGCCATAGAGGTGCCTTGTAGATATTCGTAAGTGTCTAAAGGAGTAGTTGACCAAATTTTAACACCTGGAGAAAATAAATCTACACTAGTAGCGCCGTAATTTGAGAATGTTGCAACCATTTCTTTACCATATTTGTAATTAAGCGCACCAATGGTAATAAAATTATCACTCATTTCTGCTCCAGTTCCATTTTGGTCATTTGGGTAACTAGTAGTTATATCTAAATCAACACCATCATTTCCTGCAGCATTTACAATTAAAACATCTTTTTTACCTGCGTATTTTATGGCGTCCCAAACCCACTCTGGGTTTTGAGAATATCCTTTTCCAAAACTTGTATTAATTACTTTTGCCCCATTATCTACCGCATAACGAATTGCTAAAGCAACATCTTTATCATATTCATCTCCGTCTGGCACTGCACGAACTACCATAATCTCAACGTTCTGAGCAACACCGTCCATTCCAATACCGTTTCCTCTTTGTGCAGCAATAATTCCTGCCACGTGAGTACCGTGCAACGCATCTTCCTTTTTAGGATTTGGACCATCAACATCGTTATTACCATAGCTAGTATCAGTAATGTCATAAGGATTGTCATTTAAAACTCCTCTAAAATCAGTGTCCATATTAAAATGATTCTTCATTCTACCGTCATAATAATCGATACCACCATTTAGACGCACCATAAATTCAGGAATACTTCCGCCGTATGATAACATTTGTGTTAATACAGCGATATTTTTTTGTTCATCATCATCAGGATCGATTATTGCAGCTAACTCTTCAGCCGTATAGTCTTCTTTGCCTAATTTTTTTGAAATCTGATTATTAGCATCAGTAACTTGTTTTAACATTTGAGTATATCTGTCTCGATTTGCTTCTGTTTCGTCGTAATTTTTATTTTGCTCCGCTTTTGCTTTTTGGTATAAAACAAACGTTTCCATATCGACCTCACTAATTTCTGCTACATCCTTACCATTAAACTTACCATCATATCTTCTAACAATACGAGTAAACTCAAGGTTTTCACCCACGATATCTCCTAAAAAATTCCATCCGTGAACATCATCTATAAATCCATTTTTATCATCATCAATTCCGTTATTAGGTATTTCTCCTCTATTTATCCAGATCACGTTTTTAAGATCTTCGTGTTCGATATCAATTCCGCTATCAATAACAGCAACAATTACATTGATTCCTTTTAAATTAGGAATTAATTCGGCATATGCCTTATCAACACTCATCCCCGGGATCGTGTCGGTAGCTAAATCTGTAGCGCTCCAAACTTTAAGTTGTACGTCTTCAACTTTTTCTGTTTTAAGAGTTAGGCTGTTTGAGCTTTTAAGAAGAGTTGCATCAATCGGAGCCACACTACTCCCACAGCTCGCTAATAAAAGTGTTGTTGTTGCTAGTAAAAAAGGTTTTAAATTTTTCATTGTTTTTTTAGTTAAATAATTCATCAATAGTAAAACATTCATTGAGACGAACCCCTTTTTCTGTATGTTTTACTGTAATAATAGGGTTATGAGCATCATGCTCTAAAAATAAATAGTAATTATTATCTGCTGCCATATTAAGAAACATTTCTTTTTCAGGCAATGTTAATAGAGGTCTTGTGTCGTATCCCATCACAAAAGGAAGTGGTAAATGGCCAGCAGTTGGCAATAAATCTGCCATAAACACAATTTTTTTTCCTTTATAATCTATATGTGGGATCATTTGTTTTTCCGTATGTCCATCTGCAAAAAATATTCCAAAATCTAACTCATTTGCAGTTGAAAAATATTCTTTTGGATCGCCTACAAATTTTAACTGCCCACTTTCTTGCATGGGTAAAATGTTTTCAGATAAGAAAGAAGCTTTTTCTCTGCGATTGGGTTTTGTTGCCCAATTCCAGTGTTTTTCATTACTCCAGTAGGTAGCGTTTTTAAAAGCAGGTTCGTAACTTGTTTGATTTTTATTCCGTTGAACTGCACCCCCACAATGATCAAAATGAAGGTGAGTTAAAAACACGTCAGTAATATCGTTTTTATGGAACCCCTTCTCTTTTAGAGACTTTTCAAGCGTAAAATTTCCCCAAGGATAATAATAACCAAAGAATTTATCACTTTGTTTATTGCCCATACCGGTATCAATTAAAGTCAATCGATTACCATTTTCAATTAAAAGACAACGAGAAGCAATGTCAATCATATTGTTCGAGTCTGCCGGATTGGTTCTAGACCAGATTGGTTTCGGAACCACGCCAAACATTGCACCGCCATCTAGTTTAAAATTTCCAGCTTCTATCGGATAGAATTTCATAGGTGCAAAATAAGAAATAGTGTCAAATTATAGGGCATTGTTAAGGAATTATTATGACAGATCATTGTCAATTTTATTTGTTTATTGAGAAACCTGAATTTTCTATAAATTGCCTTTAAAATTCATATGTTTCAATAAGTTTAGACCAAAAGTTAACATATTCTGTACCTCATCTGTTTTAGCAATATGAAGATATTTAAAAATCATTAAAGCCTCTCCATTGCTTTCAATATGGTGAATTTCATTATCTTCTAAAAACCGAATAAGGTCTTCTGTGAAAAATTCACGTATTTCATCTTCGTTCTCACCGCTCAATAAAAACTTACTAGAAAACCCCTTGTGTTTTTTAAAATTAATATCACGATTTGAGCCAGAAAAAACTTTGACTCGATTAAAAACTTTATCAAATAAACCCTCTTTATCAACTATGAATTTTGGTATAGAAGTAGGCAGTCTAACTACTTGAACCGTAGTCTGATAAATTTCAAGCGCTAGTAAAGCACCTTCATCAAAAACAATGTCAGCAATTTCCCAATGGATATTATTATCTAAATCTTCACCTTGAAGAGAGTTGCTTTTCATTTCAATTGGACGAGAATCAAAAAAATGAAAATTTCTTAAATAAGAAGTGTTCCAATCCACTTCACGTTCGAAAGACCATCCATTAGTTAAAGCCATTTTTTGCAGCTGAATTTGTCTTTTTGTAATTCGTTTTTTAACAAGACCCGTAACAATTTTTAGCGCTCTGTTATGATTCGAAGAAGCAACGTGATTTTCCAATCCACTTAACTTAACGGCACCTCCTTCATTGTCATAAATTCGCTTAAACTCAATTAAATTTTCCATAATTGACAAGTCAACTAACCGTGTTTGTGACATGTCAATTTGTATAGTTGCTCTTCTGGGAACAGCTTCTAATAACTTATCTAGCTGAAGTGCATATAAAAAATTAGCAATTCCCTTTATCTTTATTTCATAGCTTCCGTTGTCTAGTTTAATTAGTTTAGAGCCAGATTTATAAATCATTTTAAAAAAAGGAATGATTCCTACTTTTGCTAAAAGCATATGTAAAATTAGTGTAATAAAAATACCTCCAACAATTCCGTAAAGCAAATCAGAAAATAACGTAATTATAAGGGTTGAAGATAAAAACAACAATTGTTCGACGCCTTGATTGTAGGTGTTTTTAAAAACTAAAGGCGAAGCTAATTTAAATCCCGTATAGACTAATATAGCGGCTAAAGCAGCCAAAGGAATGCTCTTTAGCACTGGTGCAAGAAAAGCAACAAATAAGAGCAGAAGCAACCCGTGATATAGATTAGACCATTTGGTTTTAGCATTACTATTTACATTAACCGTACTTCTAACAATCACGTTAACAATAGGCAAACCTCCTAGTGCTCCAGAGACCATTGTGCTTAAACCAACGCCAACGAGATCTTTATTTAAATTTGTAGTTCTTTTGTAAGGATCTAATTTGTCAACTGCACGCGCACTCGCTAAGGTAATTACGGTTCCTATTGTCGTTATTGACATTACAGTTAACCAAAATGGCATTGTTCCAAATTTACTAAAGTCTGGAAACATAATGCTGTCTAAAGGGTTTTCTGGTATATTTATAAGCAGATCAGGATTTACATTATAAGCGCTGCCAAATAAAATTATATCATGATTATTAAAAAAATCAAAACCATATACAATAGGAATAGATAAAAGCAATACCCACATTGGTGCCGGAATAACACGAATAAATTTGTTATTGATTTTTTTATAAAAGACCAGAACTAAAACACCTAGAAAGGAAATAATAAAAACAAAAGGGTTAATATCTGAAATTTTATAGAAAACATCGATAAGTGTTCCTATGATAGTATCAGCGTCTGAGGTTGTTCCCAATGCAAAGTGAATTTGTTTTGAAAATATAATAACTCCAATTGCAGCTAAAATTCCTTGTAAAACTGAGGAAGGGAGTAGTTTTGCAAATCGTCCCATTTTTAGCAAACCAAGTAAAACTTGAATGGCTCCAGAAACAACAATGGCTGCTAGGACATAGTTGATATTATTATCTAATACCGCTAAGCCACCAAGAATTGCAGCTATAAGTCCAGCTGCAGGTCCATTAATCGCTAAATTACTTCCTCTAAAAAAGGTAGTAACAATCCCAGCAATAATAGCCGAAATCAAACCTGACATAGGAGTAACCCCTGAAGCAACTGCGATTCCTAAGGCTAAAGGAAGTGCAACTAAGGATACGCTAATTGCAGCTGTAAAATCACTCCTCCAGTTTTCTTTCAAACCTTTAAACCCAGTCGAAGGAATTTTATTTTCAATATTCATAGGGCATAATATACAGATTTGTATAGAATAAGTTTAAAAAAAACTAAACTATTTATGTCTTTTATTCAGTAATAAATAAAAGACAATTGGTTAAGTATTTGCTATCTAAAATTAATTAGTATTTTTAACACAAAATTTATTAAATGTTAGAATTAGGAGGCGTTATTATTTTAGGAATTTTAGCCCAGTGGGTTGCTTGGAAATTAAAGATTCCTGCTATTCTACCCTTGTTGTTAATAGGTTTGCTGGTAGGCCCTATCTCTGCAGAATTTTTATCAATAGATGGCACCAAGTGGATAGAGCCTGTTTGGAACGGTGAAGAAGGATTGTTTGGAGGTAAAAATTTATACTATTTTGTTTCATTATCTATTAGTATTATACTTTTTGAAGGTGGTTTAACTTTAAAATTTAAAGAAATTAAAAGCGTTGGACCCCTTGTTATTACTAAATTAATAACTTTAGGGTCTCTTGTAACTTTCTTTGGGGCTGGAATTGCAGCACATTATATTTTTAATTTAAGCTGGGAAATTTCTTTTTTGTTTTCAGCATTAATTATCGTTACAGGACCAACAGTCATTACACCTATATTAAGAAATATACCCCTTAGAAAAGACATTTCAGCAATTTTAAAATGGGAGGGAATATTAATAGATCCAATAGGTGCATTAGTGGCCGTATTAGTGTTCGAATTTATAAGTGTAGGAGCTGGAGGTGAGTATACTAAAACTGCTTTAATTGAATTTGGAAAAATTGTATTATTTGGCTCTACTTTTGGTTTTACCTTTGCCCACGCATTAAATTTTGCGATTAACAGAAAATGGATTCCTCATTACCTATTAAATGTATTTGCATTAGCATCTGTTTTAGGTGTTTTTGTTCTATCCGATAGCTTTTCACATGAATCGGGATTATTAGCGGTAGTGATTATGGGAATGGTATTAGGAAACTCTCAATCAAAATATTTAAAAGAATTACTTTATTTTAAAGAATCACTTAGTATTCTTCTAATTTCTATATTATTTATTCTCCTTTCAGCCAATATTAATTTTAAAGATTTAATGTTGATTTATAAATGGGAAACAGCAGCTCTTTTTGCAGTTATTGTATTTATTATTAGACCCATTGGTGTTTTGTTAAGTACTTACAACTCTTCATTATCGTTTAAAGAAAAAATGTTTATAAGCTGGGTTGGACCAAGAGGAATTGTTGCTGCAGGAATTGCATCGTTATTTGGTTTAACATTAGTTTTTAAAGGTATAGTAGATGCTGAGTACATCACACCACTAGTATTCATGATTGTAATGGGGACGGTTTTGCTCAACGCTACTACCGCACGCCTTTTTGCAAAAATAACAGGCGTTTTCTTAAAAAACTCAGATGGAATTTTAATTATAGGCGCTTCAGAAGTTTCTCAATTAATAGGAATTTATCTTAAAAACAACAATCGCCATGTAGTTTTAATAGACAGCAACCAAACTAATATTGCAAAAGCAAAAAGCTTAGGACTAGAAGCCTTGATGACCGATATTTATTCAGATGCTTTAGACGATAACATAGAATTAAATGACATAGGATTTTTAATGGCATTAACAGGAAGTGCTGACATTAATAAATATGCAATCCAAAAATTTAAAAATCATTTTGGAGAAAATGGAGCCTTTAGGTTAGTAACTGAAGAAGAAAAAAACGATCCAACAAACAATCCAAAGGAAGGGTTGTTTTCTCATACAGACGATTTTGCATTATTAACAAGAACCGCACAGGATTACCCAATAATTAATGAGGTTTTAATAACTGATAAACCTCATTATAATAGGCTTATTGAACAGACGATAACTAATAAAAATACAATCCCATTATTTTTAAAAGATAAAAAAGGAGCATTAACTATTATTTCTTCCTTTAATAAAAATACTGACGACACCGCTACTGGATTTACACTGGTTTACATGGGGAAACCTATCAGTACTTAAGAAAAACAGGATAAAGAGTAACTTAAAAAATAAAAACAACGTTATTATAAAATAAAGCGAACTTCATTGAAAAAGATATTAACCACAATTATTATATTAATTATAGTTATTTCCTGCAAAGAGGATGATACTGTTTCTTGCATTATTTGTAATTCATCACAAACCATATCTTTTGAGGTTTGCGAGGAAAGTAATGGCAATGCATCCGTAAACGGGGAAAGTACTGAAATCCTATACGCTATTTATATTGCTGATTTAGAAGCGGCAGGAGCTACCTGCGTTAATTAAAATTAAGCCTATTCAGGAGCCAGTTCAAAGGACAACCCTTCTAGTTCTTTTGTTATTGATATCTGGCACCCTAGCCTACTATTTTCTTGCACATTAAAAGCTTCGGATAGCATTGCTTCTTCTTCATCTCCTGCCTCAGGAAGACTATGGTTTGAATTAATATAGCACTGACAAGAAGCACACATTGCTATACCTCCACAAACCCCAATTGTTCCTTCAGGTGCTAATTCATAGGAACGAACTATTTCCATTAGGTTCATTGCCATATCAGTTGGAGCGAGTACTTTATGGATATTTCCAGCCCTATCTTTTATAATGATATTAATGTCTGACATGATGTATGCTATTCGTTAATAGCTTGAATTACAGGTTTTTTTGCCTCTTTTCTTGTGCCATCAAACCCATCAACCCCGCTTACCGTAGTGTATCTAAAAACATGTTTTTTACCAGGATTAATAATCTTATAAGCCGATTGGCACATAAGAGTTGCCTCATGAAATCCACATAAAATAAGTTTTAGTTTACCAGGATAGGTATTGATATCACCAATTGCAAAAACTCCAGGAACACTAGTTTGGTAGTCAAACGTATTTACTTTAATCGCATTTTTTTCTATTTCTAAGTCCCAATTTCCAATAGGACCAAGTTTAGGTGACAACCCAAAGAGAGGTATAAAATGATCAATATCTATTTCTGTTTCAATTTTATCCTTAGTCACTGTAAGGCTTTCTATTTTTTCCTTACCTTTTAGTTTTGTTATTTCTGCAGGAGTAATAATAGTTATCTTATTCTTCTTATGCAGTTCTCTTACTTTTTCTAAGGAATCTAATGCACCTCTAAATTCATTTCTTCTATGAATAAGTGTAACTTCCTTCGCAATATTTGCTAAGAAAATACTCCAATCCAATGCAGAATCTCCACCTCCAGCAATTACTATTCGTTTATCTCTATAAATTTCAGGATCTTTAATTATATATTCAACGCCTTTACCCTCATAGAAGTTAATATTTTCAAGCATTGGTTTTCTTGGTTCAAAACTTCCTAGACCGCCTGCAATTGCAACAACTGGCGCCTGGTGTTGAGTGCCTTTATTTGTGATTACCGTAAAGATTCCATTTTTATCTTTTGTAATATTTTCTGCCCTCTCCCCAAGAGTAAAACCTGGCTCAAATTGTTTACATTGTTCCAATAAATTTCTTGTTAAATCTCCAGCAAGAATCTCAGGAAATCCCGGTATGTCATAAATTGGTTTTTTTGGGTATATTTCAGAACATTGACCTCCAGCCTGAGGGAGGGCGTCTATTAAATGACATTTTAATTTTAATAACCCTGCTTCAAATACAGCAAATAAACCAGTTGGTCCCGCTCCAATTATGATTATATCAGTTTTTATCATCTTAGATTTAGTCTAGATTTTAATTTTTTTAACTCTTGTTATAGAGGCAACAAAACTACAAAGCTTTTTATACTTTTAAAGGTATTTTTTAATAATTTAAAACATGAGATTTAGCGCACTAACTGTAATTTTCTTTAAAAAAACCTGTTCTCCCCATTGATGGAGTCTTAAAGCTTTATAGGCTTTAAAATATTTTTTCATAAATTTATGAAGAATATAAATAATAATAAAAAGATAAATTTTAATTTTACAAATTAATTTAATTAGAAAATAATGGCAATAAAAATTACAGATGAATGTATAAACTGTGACGCTTGTGTAGCAGAATGTCCAAACAACGCAATTTATGAGCCAGATCAAGAATGGTCATATTCGGACGAAACTATTTTAAAAGGAATGGTTACTTTACCCGGAGGCGGTGAAGCGGATGCAAATGTTGAAAATGAGCCTGGTTCTGATGAATATTATTTTATCGTAACTGACAAGTGTACGGAGTGTAAAGGATTTCACGACGAACCTCAATGCGCCGCTGTTTGTCCAGTTGACTGTTGTGTGCCAGATGAAGATCATGTAGAATCTGAAGAAGCATTACTTCAAAAGAAAGCTTGGATGCATGGGGAGTAACCATAAAAAAACAATAGTCTAAATAACAACTAGTCGTTTAATTTAAGTACTGCCATAAAAGCTTCTTGAGGAATTTCTACATTCCCTACCAGTCGCATTCGTTTTTTTCCTTTTTTCTGTTTTTCAAGTAATTTACGTTTTCGAGAAATATCTCCTCCATAACATTTTGCAGTTACATCTTTTCGAAGTGCTTTTACCGTTTCTCTTGAAATAATTTTAGCTCCAATTGCAGCTTGTATTGGGATATCAAATTGTTGTCGCGGAATTAATTGGCGTAATTTTTCACACATTTTTTTACCGATATCATAGGCATTGTCTTGATGGAGTAATGCAGATAGGGCATCAACAGGACTTGCGTTTAATAACACATCCACTTTTACTAATTTAGAAACACGCATTCCAATTGGGTGGTAATCAAATGAAGCATATCCTTTTGAAACTGTTTTTAAACGATCATAGAAATCGAAAACAATTTCAGCTAAAGGCATATCAAAAGACAACTCAACCCTTTCTGGCGTTAAATAAGTTTGGTTGGTGATCTGTCCTCGTTTACCGATACAAAGTGACATTACGGATCCTACAAAATCTGATTTTGTAATAATTGACGCCTTAATGTAAGGCTCTTCCACTCTATTTAAACTAGAAGGTTCAGGCAAGTCTGATGGATTGTTCACCAGTAATATAGCATCTGGATTTTTATTGGTATAAGCATGATAAGAAACGTTGGGAACCGTCGTTATAACAGTCATATTAAACTCACGCTCTAACCTTTCTTGTATGATTTCAAGATGAAGCATTCCTAAGAAACCACAACGGAAACCAAAACCTAATGCTGCAGAGCTTTCTGGTTGAAACACCAGAGACGCATCATTTAATTGAAGTTTTTCCATAGAGTTTCTCAACTCCTCATATTCCTCCGTATCAACAGGATAGATGCCAGCAAATACCATTGGTTTTACATCTTCAAAACCCGCAATAATATTTTTCGTTGGATTTTTAAAATCTGTAACGGTGTCACCTACTTTTACTTCTTTGGCTTCTTTTATACCGGTAATCAAGTATCCAACGTCCCCAGCCTTTACACTGGTTCTAATTTCTTGTTTTAATTTTAGCGAACCTACTTCATCAGCAAAATAATCTTTACCCGTAGCCATAAATTTAATATGCTGCCCTTTTCTAA
>OJHY01000175.1_pt1 | contig 20272 bp, 19 predicted proteins | sample 1595301 | NCBI WGS metagenome assembly OJHY01 (sample SAMN05416880, study PRJEB24817) | seawater metagenome | isolation source: Sea water | place: Canada:Atlantic | collected 2013-11 | reverse complement strand
CGGCAGCGTCAGATGTGTATAAGAGACAGGGCCACCACCCTGCAGATGGCCAGTGCCGCAGCGACTATTGCCAACCACGGTCAGTTTGTCCGGCCACGTATGCTCAAAGCGATACAAAGTGGTGGCGAAGGTGAGTTTGCTGAAGCCATTTTCGATGGTGAGGCTGTGCAACAGCCGTTGCTGCCATCTGCGGAAGATATCGCTTATGTGCGACACGCCATGGAGCATACAGTCAGTAAACCCTATGATCGCGAGCATCGCCGTCATGAGGGGACTGCTTACCCGTACATTGCCGGAGAGGAGCCATTGGCGTACCCGATGGGCGGCAAGTCCGGTACCGCACAGGTGGTGGGTGTTCAGGTTGACTCGCGAGGTAACCGCATTGATCCGGAAGAGATCAGTGATGAGCACTTGAACCACGCAATGTTTATCGCTTTTGATGCTTCTCCGGAGTCCAGGATTGCTGTGGCTGTTTTTGTTGAAAATGGCGAGGGCGGAAGCTCGGTTGCAGGTCCGCTGGCGCGGGAAGTGCTGGATGCTTACTTGTTGCCCAGGCTGGAGCAGGAAGAATCTCAGGACAGTGAGGCACTTCTGCTGACAAGCAGTCCGTGACTGGGTTAACATCAGGCAATCTGTTGTTTAATTTCCAAACATGGCGCTGACAAAAACGTGAATTCATCGAGCAAGGTAGTCATTGCACTGATCCTGGGTGGACTGATTTCCGCTTGTAGCAGTGTATCCCCACCCTCTGGCAGCTCCGGCAACTCTCAGGCTGGCCGCTACTCCATTAGCCAGGATCGTGCGCCCAGTGTTGCGCTTGATCCTTCACGGATTCAGGACGTCATACCGGAGCCGATTAATCGGACCATGGCGGGCAACCGCTCTCCCTATACCGTCAACGGTCGCAGTTATCGGGTCATGGCCAGTGAAGAAGGGTTTCAGGAAACGGGTCTGGCCTCCTGGTATGGTGAGAAATTTCACGGCCATGCCACTTCCAATGGTGAGATTTTTGACATGTACCAGGTCTCGGCCGCTCACACGCGATTGCCGATACCCAGCTTCGCCCGTGTCACCAACCTCGAAAACCAGCGCAGTATCATTGTCCGGGTCAATGACCGGGGCCCTTTCCATAACGAACGCATCATTGATCTGTCATTCGCAGCCGCTTATAAGCTCGGCTTCGCGGATCAGGGCACAGCGCTGGTTCATGTCGAATCCATTGTGCCCGGCCAGGAGCGTATACTTGCCGCCGCCAGTCGGGAACCGGCACCGGTAATGGAAGTAAACAGCAGTCCCGCCCGTTATCTTCAGGCAGGCGCTTTTGCGGACCTGAGCTCCGCCCAGCGACTATCCGACCGCTTACGGAATATGACCGGCCGCCCGGTGTTCATTCGCTCGATTCAGGCTGATGGCCCGAACCAGCAATTGCACAGGGTTCGCATTGGCCCGATTGTGGATAGCAACGAATTGCGACGTGTGACTGACCTGATTGTCGGTGCGGGACTGGGTCAGCCGTTCACCGTTCAGGAATAATCGCCTGGTCATCGCCAGCTATTCATACAAGATTCTAAAGTACTTGGGAAACCCGATATGACAATTACAGCCAACGCTTCACACAACTCTGGTACTGGTCCGCAACTGACAGGATGGCGGCGCCATGTTGCAGTTGCTATGTCAGCACTGATGGTATTATTCAGCAGCCTGCCAGCTGCGGCACAATCCATTATGCCGCGAGCGCCGGAAGTTGCGGCTAGCAGTTACATCCTTATGGATGCGACCACCGGTCACATCATCATGGAAGAGAATGCGGATGAGGCATTGCCACCAGCAAGTCTGACCAAAATCATGACTGCCTATATTGCCGAGGTCGAAATTGATAATGGCAATATGAGTTATGACGACCAGGCCTACATTAGCGAGAAAGCCTGGCGTACCCAGGGTTCCAAGACATTCGTGGATGTGGGCAGTTATGTGCGGGTGGAAGATCTGTTGCGCGGTATTATCATTCAATCGGGGAATGATGCCAGCGTTGCCATGGCTGAACATATTGCCGGTAGCGAAGAAGCTTTTGCCGACCTGATGAACCAGCATGCCCAGGCACTGGGAATGGATCAGTCTCTGTTCCTCAACTCCAGCGGTCTGGATACCCCCAGCGGTGATACCAATCTGATGTCTGCTCGTGATCTGATGAAGCTGGCGCGAGCGACCATCCAGGAGCACCCGGATCACTACGATATTTATTCTGAGCGTGAATTTACTTTCAACGGCATTACCCAGGGCAACCGCAACAGCCTGTTGTTCCGCGACCCTTCAGTGGATGGCATGAAAACCGGCTGGACGGATCGCGCAGGGTATTGTCTGGTTGCCTCAGCTGAACGTGATGGCATGCGACTGATCTCAGTTGTGATGGGCACTGCCAGTGAGGAAGCCCGTGCGGTGGAAACCCAGAAAATGCTCAGCTACGGGTTCCGTTTTTACGAAACGCATAAACTTTATGATGTTGGCGATGTGATTAACACCGCTCGTGTCTGGTCAGGAGCCGAGAATTCGGTGGAACTGGGAATAAATGAAGAAGTGTTTATTACCATTCCACGTGGCCGGGCTGATGAACTGACAGCGACCCTGGATTCGGAAGAGTTTATCCGCGGCGGGTTTGAAGCAGGCACCGTGCTCGGTTCGGTTAATGTCACACTGGATGATGAAGTGCTTTACAGCGGAGATGTCGTAGCGATTGAAGGCGTTGAGCGTGCTGGCTGGCTGAAGCGGCTGATCGATGCACTGACGCTGTTTATCATGGGACTGTTTAACTGATAGCAGTCAGGTTTACATTTCAAATTCATATTTAGTGCAAGTACAAGCAGTCAGAGCAAGCTGGAGATTTCATGTCAGCAGACAATACAGATAGTTCCACTGAACAGGAAAAACCCAAAATTGAGTTTCCCTGTCGTTACCCTATCAAGGTGATGGGACATGCCACGGATGATTTTGTCGAGGAAGTGATGGTGATAGTTCGCCGTCACGCCCCTGAGACACATAGTGATGATGTCAACAGCCGGCCCAGTGCCAAGGGCAACTACCTGTCAATCACGATTGTGATTGAAGCGCATGGTAAAGAGCATTTGCAGACCTTGTTCACCGACCTGAAAACCCTGCCTGCTGTTAAACTGGTGCTGTGAACGAAGTGGCTGCACCAGCAGGGACGGCACAACGGCTGGTAATCCGCCAGCTTGGGCTTCAGCCCTACGAACCGGTATGGCGCGCCATGCAGCACCTGACGGAAACCCGGAGCGATGAAATTGCTGACGAGTTGTGGGTGCTGCAGCATCCTCCTGTTTTTACTCAGGGGCAGGCGGGCAAGGCCGAGCATTTGCTGGCGCCCGGGGATATTCCCGTCATCCAGATTGACCGTGGGGGGCAGGTGACCTATCACGGGCCAGGTCAACTGGTGATTTATCTGTTGATTAACGTGCGACGTGCTTCTGTCGGCGTCAGAGAGCTGGTCAGCCTGATCGAAGCAGCCATCATTGATACACTGGCATCTTTCAAAATCGAGGCGGCTGCGCGTCCGGACGCGCCCGGGGTTTATGTCGGGGATGCCAAAATTGCCCAGCTCGGCTTGCGTATCCGCCGCGGCTGCTCATATCACGGTCTGAGTTTGAACGTCGCCATGGACCTGTCCCCATTTTCGCGTATTAATCCCTGTGGTTATGCTGGCCTGGCGGTGACCCAGCTCATTGACCTGGTGGCTGAGGATGATGAACAGTCATTGATGGTAACAGTGGAAAAATTATTATTGCAGGGTATTATCGAGCGTTTGCAGCCTTATAGCTGGGTTGACGTCAAACACGAGTTGCCCGAAAGTCCTGGCCAAGCAGGCTAGTGGAATCGAGTTAACAGGTTAACAGGAGAGTACATGTTGTTCAGTATTGCCAAAAAAGCCAGGCAGTTCACTGCCGGCACGATCATTAAGCGCAGCCATTCTGTATCGGCAGGCAGCTCACGGCGCATTGCCCTGGGCTTGTCAATGCTGATGGCTGCCTCTGCAGGGTCAGTTGCCGAAGCCAACACGCTGGTCAGGGTGACATCGACGTATGGTGATTTTACGCTGGAACTGTTTGACGATCAGACGCCCAATACGGTCAACAATTTCCTCGGCTATGTTGATCGAGGTGACTTCGATATGACGGTGGTGCATCGCTCTGTCAGTAATTTTGTGATTCAGATGGGGGCTTATAACTGGTTGGGCGATTGCGTTAGTGATGCGCCGCAGCCGGGTATTAACTGCAGTGCTGTTTACACCCAGCAACAGGACCCGGTCGTGAATGAGCCGGTGGTATCGAATACAGAAGGTACGATTGCCATGGCCAAGCTGGGTGGTAACCCTAACAGCGCAACCAGCCAATGGTTCATTAATTTGGTAGATAATAGTGAAGCGCTGGATGATCAAAATGGTGGATTCACAGCTTTCGGTCGTATTTTAGGTGAGGGTTTATCAGTAGGCCAGGAAATCAATGAGCTAGAAGTTTCTGACCTTAGACAGGGCAATCCTCAGAGCCCTGCACCCACTAGTATCCCGTTAAGAGGTATTGCTACCAATTTACCGCAGACTGAAAATCTGGTGCTGATGAGCGCCTACCGCGTGGATCGTTTCAGTACGGCCATGCATATTTTCGAGTACAGCAGTGGCCGGCTGGCTGCCTACGTGAATGCGGGCGATCTGGGTAACTACAGCATGCAGTTCAACCTGGTCGAGGGTGACGGTGAGGTTATCTTTGAACTGGATACAGGTAACATGGTCCCGCTGGAAATCACACCAGAAGGTATGGCGAACTATTTGCCCGATGAGCAGAAAGTGGCCATTCCGCAAGTGGAGATCAATAATAACGGTTCAGTCAGCGTACTGAATAATGTGGTACTGCGCATGATTGATGAAAGCCAGATGCGCTTCGTGTTGGAATCCTACGAATGAGTGCGCCCCGGGGTGAGTTCAGTTCCCGGTTCGGTTTTTTGATGGCGGCCTCCGGGTCGGCTGTCGGACTGGGAAATATCTGGGGCTTCCCCACCAATACCGCCAGCAATGGTGGTGCGGCATTTCTGTTTACTTATATTGTCCTGGCCTTTGCCATTGCCTACCCGGCACTGATGGCGGAACTGATTATCGGTCGCCATGCCAAAGCGAATGCGGTGACGGCTTTGAGAGGGCTGGCAAGAGGGCCGCTGACACGCGCTCTGGGCGGTATGGTCGGTTATGCCGGTATGATCACCGTCAGCCTGATCCTGAGCTTCTACGCCATTGTCAGTGGCTGGATGCTGGCCATGACCATGGCGTCGCTGGCCAATCTGCTGCAGTTTGATGCTGCCGCCGACTGGCTGGCAACGGGATCTGTGGTACGAGATGCCATATTTACCCTGGGCTTCATGCTAATGACACTGTGGGTGGTGACTGCCGGTGTCAGTAACGGTATCGAAAAATGGGCCTCGAGGCTCATGCCTTCACTGTTCATTATTCTGGTCTGCCTGATTATCTATGTCTTCACGCTGGATGGCGCGATGGAAGGGTTGCGCATGTATCTGGTGCCTGACTTTTCCCGGATGCTGGAGCCTGGTTTGGTGGTCAGTGCCATGGGGCAGGCGTTCTTTTCCCTGTCGCTGGGGGTAGGCACCATGTTGATCTATGGCTCCTACATCAACCGGCGTGAAAACCTGCCGGCTCTGGGGCGCATGGTGACCCTGCTGGATATCAGTGTGGCAGTGACAGCAGGTCTGCTGATTTTGCCAGCCATGACGGTGGCATTGAATCTGGGCGTGCCTATCTATGATGAACAGGGAGGACTGATCGCCGGTCCCGGGCTGATTATTTCTGTCCTGCCAGCACTGTTTGATCAGATTGGACTGGCCGGGATACTGGTATCGCTGGCATTCTTCATCCTGATGACCATTGCGTCGCTGACTTCCTCCATTTCCATGCTGGAGGTACCGCTGGCCTATGTGGTCGAGAATTACAACACCAGTCGCCGGCGGGTCGGTACCTGGCTGACCCTGGGTATTACGGCTATCAGTCTGCTGATTGTGTTTAACTTCGATACCCTGTTTGATCTGGTGGTTTCCCTGACGACAGAATACAGCCAGCCATTACTGGGTTTCTTCTTTGCCATCTTTGCCGGCTGGGTCTGGCATCGTAACGGCATCCTGCAGGAAATCAGGCAGGGCAGTGAGAACGTAGAACATACGATGTTCTGGCGTATCTGGCCGGTTTATGTGAAATTTGTGGTGCCGGTGGCCATTCTGGCTATCTACCTGCAAACCCTGTTGGGGTGATTTCTGTTACCTGACAGACATGATTTGCTGTAATACGGCACAGAATCGGGTGATTTCATCTTCCGTATTGTAGGCATGTAACGATGCCCGGTTGATATCGGGCAGTCGTCGGTAATAGTGGTCCAGCTGTGTATTTTGCTGCCGCACCACCGATGTGTTGATCCCCGACTCCCTGAGCAAGGCTGCAATTTCTGTCGCAGGCTGAGTCTCGGCATGAAAGGTCACAATGCCGGACAGGTTTTCCCCTTTGTCATCTACACTGATTCCTTCTATCTTGCCTAGCTGCTGGCGCAGTGAGGCGGCCAGCGTGCAAATTCTTGATTCAATCGCGGGCATACCCACCGACAAGGCATAATTAACGGCAACGCCTAGTGCGATGCGGCCCGCTACATCATGCTCCCAGGCTTCAAAGCGACGGGCGCCTGGCGCAATCTCGTATCTTTCAGGTGAAAGCCAGGTAGCCGACTGCAGGTCAATGGCAGCCGGTATCATTCGGTTGGCCAGGGCTTCCTGTGCGTAGAGGAAGCCTGTACCGCGCGGGGCTCTGAGGTATTTTCTGCCTGAGGCAACCAGCATGTCACAGCCCAGCTCATCAACATCGAGGTGCAGGTGCCCGGCGGACTGGCAGGCATCCAGCAGATAGGGAATATTGTAGTGTCGGGCTATTTGGCCCACTTTGGCTGCCGGCTGGATGGTGCCGCTTTGATTGGGCAGGTGGGTGAGCAAAATCAAACTCGCACCGTTTTCAGCCTCCTGCTGCAGGCGCTGTAAATCAATGCTGCCCGACTCATCATTCGGCACGAACACAAGCGCAATCTGTCTGGTTTCGGCCAGGTGAAGCAGGGTCAGGTAATTGCTGGAATATTCAGACTGATTAACCAGGATACGATCGCCAGGCGCCAGCGGAAGCGCTGCGATTAACAGCTGGAAAGCACGAGTGGCGCTTTCCACGCAGGCAATTTCATTTTCATGGCAGTTCAGTAGCCGGGATAAGGCTGTGTAGGTCTGGGCACTGGCTTTGGCGTTTTGCAGCGCCGCTTCGTAACCGCCGATTTTCTGTTCAAGTGCCAGGTGATCCAGTTGAGCCCGGGTAACCTGGGCTGGCTGCAATGAGGCTCCAGCGTTATTGAAATGAATCAGATCCCGACAGGCTGGTGTGTCATCACGTAGCTTGTCGGGATCCATCAGGTTCATGCCAGTTTGATAGCACGTCCGTGGTTATAGACTTCCACCAGTTGTGAGTGCATGGCCTTCACCGCTGTGTTGTAGTCGTCTTCATCCAGGACAAATTGCATATCCACCTGACGCATGCATTGATGCACACCCAGAATATCCACACCGGCATCGGCCAGTGCCTGGGTTGTTCTGGCCAGCATGCCAGGGATCTTCAGGTCGCTGCCAATGGCAGAAACGATGCAGACCTTCCGCACATTAATCTCAGCGCCGGGAAACAGGTCGGCCAATGCTGCCTGAATGCGCTTGACCGTTTTCAGGTTGGCGGACAGATAATGCGTGATGGTATTGGCATTGAGGTCCTTGTTGATGACCTGGGCCTTGAAGCGGGTGATCTGTGCCAGAAACTGTTTCTCATAATGTGACAGGTCGCCCACCATGTCCTGGTCAAACAGCTCAATGGCGTAAACACCCTGACGACCAGCTACGATCTCGACACAAGGCGAGTCACTGACGTAGTCGCGGGTAATCAGCGTGCCGCCGTGCTCGGGCTCAAAGGTGTTTTTGACGCGCAGATGAATATTACTCTGACGCAGGCCTTTTGCCGCTCGCGGGTGGATAGCCTCCATGCCCAGATTGGCTAACTGGTCCGCGACATCGTAATTGGTGCGACCGATCGGCACGGCTTTGGTCTCGCCAACAATACCGGGGTCGGCACTGCTGAGGTGGAATTCTTTATGGATGATGGCTTCGCGAGCGCCGGTCAGAACGGCGATACGGCTGAAGGTCATCTCACTGTAGCCTCGATCAAAAATAGCCATCAGGCCGCCTTCACAGTGGCTGTAACCAGTGGCGATGGGTAGCTCCTTGCTCAGGTCAATGCCCTCAAAGGCACGGCTGATGTGTTCGTCAAGAGAGAGGTGCTTTTCGCTGTTCCAGCCAGACAGATCAACCAGCCTGGCGTTGATGCCATGTAAGCGGAGCAGCTGTGCAGTATTGGAGGCACTGTGGATCTCACCCAGGCTGGCCAGCATCTCTCGCACGGTCTGCAGGTAATCGGACAGGGCAAAATGCCCGTGCTGGCACAGGCTGGCGACATCTTCCAGTACGCTTTCGGCGTCCTGCAGTCGGTCCAGTATGAAATCGTTGGCTTTTTTTAGCTCAGATTCACCGTGATCGGCAAAGAGGTTGTCATTGAGCTCCAGAAGGTATTCGCGTGTTTCCTTGAACGCTTTGCGCCAGCTGGTCTGGTCTTCTGCGTCAGCAAACAGTGAGTAAATACCGGATTGCCCGGTCTTTTTGTGTTCCAGCAACATGTTGGTAACACCGCCGTAGGCAGAAACCACAAATATTCGCTGATAAACATCCCCTGCAAGGGCGGGATTCATGAAGATATTCTGGCGCACAGCTTCAAATTGACTCATTGAAGTGCCACCGATTTTTTCGACCGTATGGCCTGAAGACGATGGCTCTGCCTGTGAATCTGACATTTTGTTTCCTGTAATCAAGACTTGAGGCGACGGATTATACCGGAAATTGATGTCAGTTTCATGCCAGCTCTATTGACAGGGTGTTACCAAGCTGTCAGCAGTGCCGCAGAAATGCTGTCAATCATGGTGCAGATTGCTTCCCCGGGTCTTAAGGGAGAATGTGGAAGTAGACAAATCGGGCATTGGGGTCCTGAGGCATTGGGTACTCAATGGCTTTCAGGTCGATTGGCTGAAACAGGCTCTTGTAGCCATCACAAAGTGAATTGAAAATCACTTCCTGAACGATGAGTATATTGTAGTCCTGCAGGCCTTGTTGATGGGCACTGTCATCCATGATGCTGGCAATTTTCGGGTTTTTGCGCATCTCTTCGTAGCGATAGGCCTGAACCAGGGCGTCTCCATACAGGTCGTAGGCTCGGATACCGCTGCTTTGGAATGTCCCTTGCACGGTATTAAACGCCAGCCCCATCGCGGCTTTAATCGGATGACCGTAGCTAAAGCGATCCACCTCAGCATTAAAGGCCTTGAACATCATCAAGGCGGTATCCACGGCATGGTCGGCCAGTGACATGCTTTTCTCAGTCATAAAAGGGTAACCCACAGCGCTGATAAAACCGTCGCCGGTTTCTTTCAGTCGGAAGGCACGGGATTTGAGCGGGTTGTGACGGTAACCCATCATGCAAATCTGCGAGAAAGCCCGAAATACATTGAGGAAAAAATTCTGAGTGCGTTCATGCCGGATAGCGCTTGATCGGATAATATCAAACACATTAATGATGGCCTCGCTGCGGGCCACGGGCATGGTTTCTTCCAACTGGTCCCCAGACTTGATTCGTTCCAGCTGATGTGGGTAGACGAGTTTGGATAACTGGTTATAAAGGTGCTGGCGGGTGTCTGCATCAACCGACTTATAGTAAAAACGACTTTGGATACGACGGAAAAACAGCCAGCCTACAATAATGCCACCGAGATACCCCTGTATCAGTTGCATGATATTAAGGGTCAGGTAGGTCGCATTGATGCGGTAGATCATCAGCACGGTCAGCAGGGTAAAGACAGTGTTTCTCAGGAGCGTGACTTCAAAGCGGGTATGGTAGGAGAAAGCGGTTGTCATCAGGATGACAAAATTAATCTGCCCGGACAGGGCAATGTAAAAATTGGATTGCTCCTGTTGCGTTAATTCGGGCCGGAAGATCAGCTGCAGTGTCATGCAGAAACCGAACAAGATACTGAACACAAAACAGTCGAACACGGTACGCGAGAGTTTGCTGGTGGTTGAAAACAGCAGCGTGACCCAGGGGAACAGCAGTACGATCAGAATCGGTATGGAGTAGGTCAGTAGTGCCTGGCCAGCATAAGGGTTATTGCTGCTCAGCAGGTTCTGCCAGGTCATCAGTGAGGAAACCAGGAGGAGTAATGCTGAGGTCCGGGCTGGCCAGTTTCTGAGTGCCCAACTGGCATCGTCACGCAATTCATCACGGAACTCAGTGACATGTTCTCTGCAATATGCCGAGTACTTGTCCTGATTCATATTATAAGTGCTCAAAATTATTCATATTGTTATGCCGACAAATTGCGTGACATGATTATACATAAATGTGGTGCTCCAGCAATGCAGCAAAAGGCATGTCGGGCGCCAATCATTGAAAATTCATTATTTCATAACTTAGAGGTTGGATATGTTGATTTATCTGGGGCTGGCGTTGTACCTGGGGATTGTGTTGAGTTTGCTGTGGGGGCGTTTTGCCTTCTTTAAAATGAACTCGGGTACCCCGTTTTGGCTGGCGCTGAGTTACGACCTTGCAGTCGGTGTCCAGATGGTTTCAACGGTTTATGGCTTCATTGTTGTGACGGACGTCACAAAACTGCCCTTGTATATTTGTCTCGTGTTGTACGCCTTTTCGCTGGTGTTATTCTGGTGGTCGATTGTCACTGCAAAATCACTCGACTTTGCCTTCAGCACAAGCGTTGGAAAAATCGTGACAACTGGTCCATTCGGGGTGTTCCGTCACCCGTTTTATGTCTCTTACATCCTTGCCTGGCTGGGCAGCTCGCTGCTGTTTGGGTGGCCTTGGCTATGGCTGAGTCTTGCCTATCTGACAGGTTTTTATGTGATGTCCGCAAAACGGGAAGAGGCCGTTATTTTGCAGAGTGAGCAATCAGAGCAGTACAAACTTTACCAACAACAAGTAGGCATGTTCCTACCAAGGATATTAAAATGGAAGCAATCAAATTTAAAACATTAACTGACACAACTGAAATCGATTTTTTCCTGTCTCGTTTCGAGAGTTTTGTCGGGGTCAAACTGCCTTACGATTACATGGAACGCAGTCAGTTCGTGGCCGGTTTCAAAGGCGATGAAATGGTGGGTGGCTATATGCTGGTCACCAAACCTGCTTTTCGCAGTCTGATGTTTGTCCCGGATGATGTCAAACAGTCCCACGAGTTTTTCCAGAAAGACAGCTACGACATGATGGAAATTAACGGACTGTGGATGAGCGCTTCATTGAAGAGCGCCTCAGAGCAGTTCAGCATCTGGACCCGCCTGGTTCTGGATGCATTCAAGTGCCGCAAGCAGTATGTTCTGCTGATGGCTAACCAGCGCAACAAGAATATCCGCCATGTTCATGCCATGACGGGTGCCAAGGATATCTACGAAGGCCAGCCGATGCTCATGTCGGGCGATAAGAGCCATTCCACCATTCGTGTCAGCTACACAACACGCTGGTCATTATTGCTTAACCTGCCACGTTACTGGGCAGAGCATAAAAGCCGTGAGCGCCGTTTCCAGCGTCGCCTGAAACAGCGTGCCTACAACCGTGTGATGACCAAAACCAGCTGATTCCGGGTTATGCCCATTGTTGTTGGGTGAAAACCGGGAACAGGAAGTCCCGGTTTTCACTGGCATCAGGGTTGTCCAGATTCTTCAGGCCTGCTTTACTATAGAGAATGGTTGTATGATGTTAGTTACATTCAGCGCTGCTTGTTTGGCGTTACTTTATTGATAGGAGCAGGAAGTGAGTCAGGAATCTATCCGTCAGTTGTTAGAAAATTTGGAAACGGAGTTGAACCGCAATGAGTCAATGGACGATGAGACTCGCGCGCTTCTGACCCGTCTTGATAATAATATTGATCAGATGCTGGAGGATTCTGAACCGAATAGCCCCGAGATGGAGCAATTAATTGATATGGAAGCGCGATTTGCCGCAAACCATCCGGTCGCTGAGCGTATTGTCAGAGAGCTGATAGCCACGCTGTCACGCATCGGTATATAAGTCAGATTATCCGTTAACGACCCGCTTATCTGTTAACGATTAGTGCACAGGGAAGTGACAAGTTTTTCCAGGGTTACCCAGGTATCCCCCGGGCGAAGGCCTTTGGCCCCAGCATCAATGGCGTGCAGCCCGGCCAGTAGTCGTGACAGTGACTGTTTGCTGTGACGTTGCAGGGCGGCTTCGACTGCCTGTTGCCGGTTTCCCCAGACACGGAATGATTTCAGCACGCTGCCCATCGGCGAGCCCTGTTCCATCTGTACCTTCATGGCCAGTAACTGCCGTAGTTCTCTTGCCACCATCGCCAGTATGTAGAGCAGCTCATTGCCTTCTTCCCGTAAGCGTTGCAGGGTAGTCAGGGCTTTTGCGGTATTGCCGGCGAGGCAGCTTTCGATCAGCGCAAAAACGTTGAAGCGGGCATTGTCAGTCACACTCTGGCTGACAGCATCCAGGTCGAGCTCGCTGCCGGCACCAAACAACATATAGAACTTCTCTATTTCCTGATCGGCTGCCAGCAGATTGCCCTCGGTACGTTCGGCGATCAGCCGGATAGCATCGGGTGTGGCAGACATCTGGTAGCGCTGCAGACGAGCACGAAGCCAGTCGTTAAGCTGACCCGGGTCGATATCGTACAGTGGCAGAAAGGCACAATGTTTTTCAATTGACTGAAACCATTTGCTCCGTGTTGCCGCAGCATCCAGCCGAGGGGTTTGCAGTAACAGGATGGTGTCTTCGGGAGGAGACTCCAGATATTCGATTAATGCTTTCCTGGCAGTATCGTCAGGTTTGCTGCCAAGTCGAATCTCGATCAGTTTTTTATCGCTGAACAACGACATGCTACTGGCAGCGTGATGGAGGATATCCCAGTTGAACTGGCGATCCGCATCGTGCACTTCCCGCTCGCTGAAACCCGCTTCCCGGGTTGCCTGGCGGATCATGTCGGCGGCATCTCGCGCCTGTAACGGCTCATCGCCAGCTATCCAGTAACACCCTTGCAGTGATGACTGCAGGTTTTGGGCAAGCTGGGCGAACTTCAGTTTCATATTTCGATGGCCTGCAGGCGAATCACGATCTGCTGGGCCAGCTCCTGGCGCAGATCGTCCAGTGCAATCTCCCGGCCCGACTGGCTGCCACCGATATTGGCTGTGTCTTCGAAGAAATTCCCCTGGGCTTCAAAAAGCTCCGGGCCTGCCATCAATGTGCCATTCAGATGCAACGCCGCTTCAACGGACAGGCGCAGCTCGTATTGCCCGGCACCAGCGCGGGTATTCAGGCTGACCGTCTGTTGTTCAATCGCTTCATTGGAAATCAGTAATTCAAAATCACTGGCATTACGCGGTACCAGTTCCACATCATAGCTGGACAGATATCGGCTTAATGGCGCTTGCAAGGGGTGCAGACTGTTGGCAAAAGTCACCGTCAGGCGATCAATAGGCAGCGAGCCGTCATCACTGCCACGTAAGGTAAATCCGCAACCTGCCAGGCTCATCAGCACGATGATCAGCCCGGCAGACATGAGGCGCCGAATCCCCATCAGCTTAGCCCACCACGATGTTGATGAGTTTGCCGGGTACGACAATGACCTTGCGAACCGTTTTGTCATCGAGAAAACGCTGCACGTTATCGTCTTCTTTGGCCATGGCCATCAGCGTATCCTGGTCGGCATCTTTGGCGGCGCTGAGCTTGCCACGTAGCTTGCCATTGACCTGAATAACATATTGCACCGAATCCTGCACCAGCGCTTCCTCGTCCACCTCAGGCCAGGACTCGTCAATGATAGCTGTCTGGTGACCAAACTTCTGCCATAGTACGTGGCAGAAATGCGGGACGATCGGCGACAGTGCCAGGAGTACGATTTCCAAGGCTTCTCGTGACACTGCCTGGTTATTGCCAGCGCTGGTATCGGCTTCTTCCTGAAACCGGGTGATCGCATTAACCAGTTCCATAACCGCTGCTACAGCCGTATTGAAGGTTTGACGACGACTATAGTCATCACTGATTTTTTGCAATGTACTGTGTGCTTTCAGGCGCAGTTGTTTCTGAGCATCGTTCAACTGGCTGCGATCCAACTTGGCTGTTTCGACAGAAATGTGCTCCATGCAGATACGCCAGAGTTTTCGCAGGAAACGGGCACTGCCTTCCACGCCACTATCGGACCACTCCAGTGACTGAGTGGGTGGTGCCGCAAACATGGTAAACAGACGGACCGTGTCGGCGCCATACTTCTCAATCAGTTCAGCAGGTTCAACCGTATTGCCCTTGGATTTCGACATTTTACTGCCGTCTTTCAACACCATGCCCTGGGTCAGCAGGCGCTTGAATGGTTCATCCGAAGAGCCCAGGCCTTCGTCACGCATTAACTTGTGGAAGAAACGGGCGTAGAGCAAGTGCAGGATGGCGTGTTCGATACCACCGATGTACTGGTCTACCGGCAACCAGTGGTCGGCACGTTTGTCCAGCATGGCTTCAGTCTGATCTGGGCAGGTATAACGTGCGTAATACCAGGATGACTCCATAAAGGTGTCAAACGTATCGGTCTCGCGCTCTGCATCGTTGCCGCATTTGGGGCATTTGGTTTGATAGAACTCGGGCATTTTTTTGATGGGCGAGCCGCTGCCATCCATGTTGACGTCTTCAGGCAGTATCACGGGCAGTTCATTTTCAGGCACTGGCACAGATCCGCAGTCATCACAGTTGATAATCGGAATCGGTGTTCCCCAGTAGCGCTGACGGGAAACCCCCCAGTCGCGCAAACGGAAGTTGATCTGTTTTTCGCCTTTGTTTTGCGACTTCAGCCAGCTTTCAATGGCATCAAAAGCTGCCGGAAAGTCCAGGCCATCAAATTCACCGGAGTTAATCAGCACACCTTTTGCTGTATAGGCGCATTCGTCCAGATTAGCCGATTCGCTTTCATCAGCAGGCCGGATCACCTGCTTAATGGGCAGGTCGTATTTTTTGGCAAATTCATAATCACGCTGGTCGTGGGCAGGTACTGACATAACGGCACCGGTGCCATAACTCATCAGTACAAAGTTGGCGACAAACACGGGAACTTCTTCACCAGTGACCGGGTGAACTGCCTTGAAGCCGCTGTCCATGCCCAGTTTTTCCATCGTCGCCATGTCAGCTTCAGCTACTTTGACGTGACTCTGCGCTTCGATAAAACTGCCCAGTTCAGCATTACTTTCGGCCGCCTGCAGTGCAAGCGGATGTTGGGGGGCAATGGCGACGTAAGTCACGCCCATCAGCGTGTCAGGGCGTGTCGTATAGACGGTCAGTCTCTCATCACTGCCTTGAACCTCGAATGCCAGTTCGACACCTTCTGAGCGGCCAATCCAGTTGGCCTGCATGGTGCGGACTTCTTCCGGCCACTCTTCCAGTTTGTCAAGATCATCCAGTAATTCCTGGGCGTAATCGGTAATGCGGATAAACCACTGTGGGATCTTGCGACGTTCAACAATCGCACCAGAACGCCAGCCGCGACCGTCAACAACCTGTTCGTTGGCCAGAACTGTCTGGTCAACCGGGTCCCAGTTCACCTCGGCTTCTTTCTTGTATACCAGTCCCTTTTCAAACAGGCGGGTAAAGAACCATTGCTCCCATTTATAGTAATCGGGGTGGCAGGTAGCCAGCTCGCGACTCCAGTCATAGGCATAGCCCAGCTGTTTGAGCTGTTTGCGCATATAGTCGATGTTGCTCCAGGTCCACTGTGCCGGGGGCACCTGACGCTGGATAGCTGCATTCTCTGCAGGCAGGCCGAAAGCATCCCAGCCCATTGGTTGCAGTACGTTCTTGCCCAGCATACGTTGATGGCGGCTTATGACATCGCCAATCAGGTAGTTACGGACGTGCCCCATGTGCAGGTAACCACTGGGGTAAGGGAACATGGACAGGCAATAGAATTTTTCCTTGTCACTGTCTTCTGTTACCTGAAACGATTGTGCCTGATCCCAGAATTGCTGGGCGGCTGCCTCAATTTCCTGGGGCTGGTAGGTTGCTTCCGCTTGTGTCGTCATTGTTGCCTTCAACTGTGTCTGTTTATCTGATATTCAAGAATCTTTGACTTGCTGGGCTGCTTCTTTCTGTTCATGAAGTCGTGCCGCCACTTCCACTGGAAGTGTCAGTTTGAGCAGCCGAATCTGGCGGCTGTCTGAGTTCAGTACGGTAAACTGGAATTCGCCCAAATCAACCGACTCATCCCGCTCGGGTATGTGCCGCAGTTCCTGGAGAACCAGACCGCCCACGGTATCCGCTTCTTCATCGCTGAAGGAAGTCAGGAAGTATTCATTAAAGTCTTCTACCGGTGTCAGTGCTTTGATGATGTACTGCTGGTCATCAAGGCGCTTGATGTAGCTTTCATCATCCACGTCAAACTCGTCATCAATTTCACCGACGATCTGTTCCAGTACATCTTCAATAGTGACCAGCCCGGAAGCGGTGCCATACTCGTCAATAACAATGGCCATGTGGTTTCGGGTCTCACGAAACTCTTTGAGCAGGACATTGAGCCGCTTGCTTTCCGGGACAAAGGTAGCTGGCCGGATAATATCTTTTAAATTAAAGCGCTCAGCTTCCGGATTCAATGCCAGGGGCAGTAAATCTTTTGCCAACAGAATGCCGATGATCTGATCCGGGTTTTCACCGGTAACCGGGAAGCGTGAGTGGGCTGCCTCAACAACGATGTCCAGTATTTCTGCCAAAGACTGCTGTATGGAAACAGTAGCCATTTGCGGTCTGGGAATGACAATTTCCCTGACCTGCATACTTGATACCTGCAGGGCGCCCTCAATGATGCTCAGAGCGTCTGCGTCCAGCACCTGGTCCTGTTCAGCGCTGCGCAGCATGGCCAGCAGGCTTTTGATATCTGTGGGTTCATCAGAGAAAACCTGCGCGATGCGCTCAATCCAGGATCGCTGGCGTGGCTCACTACTCGGGGGTTCGTCGATCATGTGCTCGGAATACTCCTGTTTTCATAGGGGTCGGCGATGTTAAGTGATTTAAGGATGTCAATTTCAAGGTTTTCCATCTGTTCAGCGTCACTGTCATTCTGGTGGTCGAAACCTAACAGGTGCAACACACCGTGGATCACCATGTGTGCCCAGTGATCAGACAGTGATTTATTTTGCTCGCCAGCCTCGCGTGATACCACAGCCTGACAAATCACAAGGTCGCCCAGCGGGAGCGTATCCAACAAGGTCGCAACCGATGCCGGCAAATCGCTGGGGAAGGATAGCACATTGGTTGGATTGGCTTTGTTGCGATACTGCGAATTCAACTCGGCTGACTCTGCTTCGCTGACAATCCTGACGCTGATTTCAGCATTGTCTGCTACTGGTTTCAGGTTGCCGGCGGCAAGTAATGCGGTCTGGCACCAGGCGGCTATGGTGTCAGCGTCTGGTTGCTCTGCTTCATCTGTGATATCTCTGATGACTTCAACGGTCGCGGTCATTGCTGGCATCCTGGTTCAGCGACTTCACGGTAGTCTGCTTGTCGTAGGCATCATAAGCTTCGACAATGCGCTGTACCAGTGAGTGACGAACAACATCCTTGGAGTCAAAAAAGTTGAAGCCGATGCCTTGCATACCATCGAGTACTTTCAGTACATGAACCAGTCCGGACCGGGTGCCTTTGGGCAGGTCGATTTGTGTCACATCACCGGTTATCACAGCAGTTGAGCCAAACCCGATGCGTGTCAGAAACATTTTCATCTGTGACACGGTCGTGTTCTGACTTTCGTCCAGAATGATGAATGAACCATTGAGCGTGCGGCCGCGCATGTAGGCCAGGGGCGCAACTTCAATGACATTGCGCTCTATCAGACGGGTGACTTTTTCAAAGCCAAGCATCTCATAGAGGGCGTCGTAAAGTGGCCGTAAATACGGATCAATTTTCTGTGCCAGGTCGCCAGGCAAGAAGCCCAGTTTTTCACCTGCTTCAACCGCCGGGCGCACCAGCAGTAACCGTTTGACCCGATCCTGCATCAGCGCTTCAACTGCACAGGCAACTGCCAGGTAGGTTTTACCTGTGCCTGCAGGGCCGATGCCGAAGTTGATGTCATGATGGCGAATACACTGCACATATTGACGTTGATGGCCGCCACGAGGCTTGATGGATGCCTGGGGTGTTTTAATCAGTACTGGGCGATCCGGGTCATCCGTGACTGGCTGGTCGGACCCGGTTAATAACTGACCACCGTCTTCTTTCAGTGTCAGGTGCACAAGATCCGGACTCAGACCGTTGCCGTCAGCGGTTTGCTCATACAGGGATGAGAGAACGCGGGAGCCTTCCTCAATGGCAGGCCTGCTCCCGGTTAACTGAAAACGATTACCTCGCTGACTGATACGGACTGCCAGCGATTTCTCGATTTGATGTAAGTGCTCATTGAGGTGGCCACAAAGATTAGCCAGACGAGATGTGCTGGCTGGCTCCAGGGTCAGCTGTTGCGTGCTTTGTTCCGTTGCCATGTAGCTGGAAAATTACCTCCGGCGTCAGTATCTGCGCCTAATATGTTATGAAAATGGCTGTTTTGACTATGCTGTTTTAACTATATATGGAAAGTATAGAGCAAGTTAAAGCTGGCCTGCCAGTGAGTTGGGGTAGGCCTCGAGAATTTTTACCTCAGCAAACTGGCCAATCAGACGGATATCATCACATGGGAAGTTTACGACACGGTTATTCTCCGTTCTTCCTTGCAGACTGTTAATGCCCCGTTTGGACGGTCCGGTGACCAGGATTCGCTGTGTGCTGCCGACCATAGACTCACTGATGGCGGCAGCATGTTGCAGAATTTGGGATTGCAACACCATGAGCCGGTGCTTTTTCTCCTTCTCACTGGTTTCATCGCTGAGCTCTGCAGCTGGCGTACCGGGTCGGGCACTGTAGATGAAACTGAAAGATGTATCAAAGCCAACTTCAATAATCAGATTCATGGTGTCTTCGAAATCCTGGTGCGTTTCACCCGGGAAGCCGATGATGAAATCCGATGACAGGCTGATACCCGGCCGAATCGCCTTTAAGCGGTCAATGATTGCCAGGTAGTCCGCTGCAGTATGACCGCGCTTCATCGCCTTGAGTATGCGGTCTGAACCGCTCTGTACAGGTAAGTGTAAATGGCTGACCAGTTCAGGCACATGCTGATAGACGTCAATCAGGTCGCTGGAAAATTCAGTCGGATGAGACGTTGTGAAACGGATCCGGTCGACTCCTTCGAGCGCAGAAAGATAAGTTATCAGGGTTGCCAGATCCACTAATTGGCCATCATGGGTCATGCCTCGGTAGGCGTTGACGTTCTGACCCAGCAAATTGATCTCGCGAATACCTTTTTCAGCCAGGTGCGCGGCTTCCGCCAGCACATCGTCAAAAGGGCGGCTGACTTCTTCACCACGGGTGTAGGGTACTACGCAGAATGAGCAGTACTTGCTGCAGCCTTCCATAATGGTCAGGAAGGCTTCACAGCCTGATACGCTGGGCTCCGGCAGGCGGTCAAATTTCTCGATTTCCGGGAATGTTACGTCCACCATCGGGATGCCGCGTTTTCCCTGGTCCAGCATGTCCGGCAGTTTGTGCAGCGTTTGCGGACCAAATACGACGTCCACATAGGGCGCACGCTTGCCGATGGCAGCCCCTTCCTGGCTGGCAACACAGCCACCCACTGCGATTTTGACATCAGGACGGGCTTCTTTCAGTGATCGCCAGCGCCCCAGCTGATGAAATACCTTTTCCTGAGCTTTTTCGCGGATTGAGCAGGTATTCAGCAATAAAATGTCGGCATCTTCGGGGTTGTCAACCACTTCTGCGCCTTGTTCGACTTTCAGCAGGTCGAGCATCCGGGACGAATCGTATTCGTTCATCTGGCAGCCGTGAGTTTTGATGTAGACTTTTTTACGCGGTGCGCCGCTTTGGTTTTGCATACTCATGAGATAATTCGATGAAAATTCAGGAAAGTGGTCGATTATAACAGGGAATTTCCTACCTGTCTCTTATACACATCTCCGAGCCCACGAGACGTAGAGGAATCTC
>OJHY01000155.1_pt1 | contig 21405 bp, 20 predicted proteins | sample 1595301 | NCBI WGS metagenome assembly OJHY01 (sample SAMN05416880, study PRJEB24817) | seawater metagenome | isolation source: Sea water | place: Canada:Atlantic | collected 2013-11 | reverse complement strand
ACGAGATTCCTCTACGTCTCGTGGGCTCGGAGATGTGTATAAGAGACAGATAAATGATAGCGCTATAGTTCTCGAAAATGGAGCCCAATTAGAAAGTGATTATACTATTGTAGCAACTGAAGCTAGTAGGTTAATTAAAAATTTAAAAAATCAATCTACCCAATGGAAATCTTGTGATACTCTATATTTTGAAACGGAAAATAGAATTATTAAAAAACCATTAATTGGCCTTATTCCAAAAAATGACACTTTGATTAATAATATTTTTTACCACACAAGCTTAGTAACTTCTAGCCAACCCAAAAAAGAATTGCTTTCTGTTACCGTTGTCGATCGTAAAGATTTAGAAAAAGGGCTACTTATTGAACATGTCCAAAAAGAATTAAAGGAACATTGTGGTATCAGTTCTTGTAAATTTATAAAGCATTATCGAATTCCTATGGCATTGCCAAAATTAAATAATATACAATACGAAATGTATCCATTGGAAACGAGATTAAGCAGAGGAATTTTTCTAGCAGGAGATACCCAATTAAATGGTTCTTTAAACGCAGCAATACTATCTGGTGAAAATGCAGCCCTTGGAGTTATAGAGTCGCTAAGGCAAGGAAGAAAATCGTTGAAAATTTAATATTATCGCTAAAAATAGATGCTATATTTTCAATAATTAATCTATCTTTTTTATAAAAGGATTAAAAAGATAAATAAGTTTTTAAAACTGTAATACCAAAAACGGCTCCAGTTATCTAGAACCGTTTTTGAAATTATTATATTATTTGGACCAAAATTCTCCTGCAGATTCCATAAGTAATTTAGCTTGACCATCCTCTATTTTAAAGATGTTTCCCCATTGTCCAAAAGCGAGCACAGCACCACTTGGGTCTGTCTCGTTCCATTGTCCATGAGCTATTACTATAGAATTCCCTAAATCTCTATAGCCCACTATTGTAGCTTCTAGTTGATTTAGTGTTTCATTTTTAAGAGATGATTTTATAGCCGCACTACCTATAGCTACTGAATCCGAACTACTAACTGTTCTTATTCCGTCTGTAGTAAACTCATTGGATAAAGCATCAAAATCTTTAGCATTATAATATGCAACATACCGAACTATAGATTCTTGTATTTTTTCAAAATTTTCTTCACCTGCTCCTAAATAGTTATTAAGTTTTATTATTTCTGGTGCAGAAGAAGAGTCTTTAACAACTACTTTCGAACTATACGCAGATTCCATTAAAAATTTAATTTTGCCATCTTTTATTTCATATACATTTCCCCATTTACCATTATCTAAAGAAATATTATTGCTATTTAAGATATTCCATGTTCCAGCTCCAATTAATACATTAGGCGATACTTTTCGAACTACAGCTGTAGTAACTTCAATGTGGCTGCCCTCTAAATCATTTCCTTCTCCTAATTCATTTTGGAAAGATAATTTTATCTCTTGTTTACCAATATAGGGTGCCTGCGAAATACCTATTACTCTAATCGCATCATCAGTAAATTCATTGGTTAATTCATCAACAGCTCCTGCATCCCAATATTTTTTAAAGTTATTTGAGGATGTCTGCATCATCTCTAATGGACTCTCTTGAATTACTTCGATCTCTACCTCTTTTTCCTTTGTCTTACAAGCTACTACTATCAATGCAGTTAATAATAGCATTACTATAAAATTTTTCTTCATGATTGTGATTTATTTAAATTTTCAATAATTTAATTTTAATTAACAAATAAAGGGCTATTATTTAATAAAAAATAGAAAGCTTGCATATTTTAAACATTTTGCGAAAGACAGAACAGATTTCTATTAAACTTAAAAATTTCTAAAATATCAATTAGTATTAAAAAAAAACAATTAATTAATTTTGCATCCCATAAAAAAGCCAGTTAAAAAACTGGCTTTTTTTATTCCATTTAATACTAAAAGGAAAATAAGTTAGGTATTGCTATTTTTTAGCTTACATACCAGATTTAACAGCAGATGTAGTCATGCTCATATCTCGAGTACATAGATAGGCTCCATCTCGCTTTTCAAAGTAGGACATATAATATCCACTATCTTTTTCATTTCCCGAAACATCAAATTCGGTCCAAGAACCAATTTCAACCGCAGTCTTACCTTCAGCAAATACGTCTACAACCTTATATACATTATAGTTCTCAGTACTATCTATTGCCATATTTTTTGCAAATTTTTCTGTGATAGCTAACTTGCCTACAATCGGTTGGGAGTTACGGCCATAACTGATGGCATCATCACTGTAATAAACTGCAACTGCATCTGCATCTTTCGCTTTTTCACCTGCAGCAAAGGCATCTTCCATTGCTTGAATTTCGCTCTTTACTTTTTCCATATCCATGACTTCTTTTTTTTCTTTATTTGCACAGGATGAAATCATTAATGCTGTAATTGCTAAAAGTCCAAATAATCTAATGTTTTTTATCATAATAAGTTTGTTTAAATTTAAAGGTCAATATACAACTAAAGTATTTTCACAAGCGATTAATTATTCACTCTTTTAATTCCCAAAATATTTTTAGTATATCAATTCATTGAAGAATGAGATGATGTCGAATCCTGCATAGTTTATAATTTAATATAAAAGATGTTGTTTGGATTTGTCTCTCCAACCTGATTGATTTTTATACGTTACAAAAAAAATTTTTAAATCACTTTGATTGGAGTGTTCAACAAAATATATTTTTTTGTCAGATTGGTTTTTATAATCAACGAAATACCACAATCCTTTATTTCCATCTACTTGGTTTGGGTAATCTACTTTAAATACCTTTAAATCAGATTGATTTTCATAGTCAACGACATACACTTTTATATCAGATTGATTTGAGTACTCAGTAGAAAACACTTTTTGAGAATAATTTTTAAGTGTTATAAATAATAAAAGTATAATAAATATTTTTTTCATAACTATTGTTTTGTATTTGTCATCTTCATAGCGTTCAAGACTGTAATATCTATAATTCTAGCCATATCAATATACAATAAAAATGATGACTCTGCTACGTGACCTATAATTCTCATTATAGAAGGAGTTTCCATATTGCCATATAGGTTGGAAAAATAATTCAAAAAAGTAGTAGATGTATTAATAACTGCTACTGAATAAAACAGGAGTTCAGTCTCCATCACTACAGTAATTATTAGGCCTCTAATTACCATTGAAAATCCAATAAATATCAAGCTAATATTCTTTTTTTTAGACTTGTTAATCATTTTATAGTCTGTGCTTTATAGCTTTATGAAACATAGTTGATATACTAATATTAAAATGCAAGCGTTTTATATAGAGAAGAAGTTAAAAATCTCTTGAGCTAATTATGTGATGGAAAAGCTTAATAGAGAAGCTTTAAAATATGCGCGAGGCAAAACTTAAATTTAATACTATGAAAAAAATATTAATTATTTTATTTTTAATAACGGGATCATTTATCAATGCTCAAACAAGTGAACGTGTTGTTTTAGGATATTTTCCTTCTTGGTCAGAAAATTGGACCACTACAAATCAAAACTCTAAGCTTAGAGAAGTACCTAGCTTTGTGAATCATGTATTTCTCTCTTTTGCAAAACCCAATCTAACCTATACATTGGGATCCTATGATATTTCAGGCACAGGAATTGAAACGCCTTATGATGGATGCACTTTAAAAGAAAGTGTTTCTGCATTAAATGATAAAGGAATTAAAGTAATTTTATCCATAGGTGGAGAAACCTATTGGAGTTCATCTGAGGCTTATAATATTAATTATCAAGAAATAAAAGACCTAGTTGATGATATGGGTTTTGCGGGCATAGATTGGGATTTCGAACCAAATGGATCATTTGCTACTATTGGCAATGCAGAAAACATTCAACATTTTATAGATTTTTTCACTAATTCAAGAGCGATAATGCCCCGAAGTGAAGGCTATATTTTAGCTTGTGCACCTAGTGGAGTAGGTGCTTTAGGAGGTGAAATAAATGACGATCCAAATGCTCCTTTTGCATTTGCTAATAGAAACGGATTAACAGGAGAAAGTGATGCGAACCTATACAATGGTGCTGCAACTACCAACGGGATAAATTTATTTGGTTTTACTTCAACAGGTCATATGATTCCCGTTATACAGAGCGTTGGGGATAAGATTGATTTAATTGCTTATCAAGGTTATAATGCAGGTGGTAGCACGAACCGTTCTATTATGTATGATGCTTTTGCTTATTATGCGGAACAATATGGCTTTTTAATTGCTGCAGGGGTTCATTATCCAAATGAGCCTTGGGGGCCTTATTATGAATATACTCATACTAATGTAGCTTCATTATCTAACCACATACAAGAACATCCTAGCAGAAACGATGATAATGATGGACTTATGATTTGGCAATTACTTCTTGAAAACACTTCCAATAATTCTTCTGCTTATTCTTATATGAACGTTTCCTCCTTAGTTTTTAATGGGTATTCAGAAACAGCTGCTATTCAAAACGCTAATAATTACTCATTAACTCCCTACACAGGTGGAGCAGAAGCTTGTAGTTCAGGAGGGGAAGGAAATGTATATTGCGGAATACTCGAATATAATACTAACAATACATATCCTAATTCGGATACTCAAGTATATTATGATTGTAAAATATGGCATAATCAATGGTATGCCAACCCAAACGAAATTCCTGGTGAAAATGCTGTTTGGGTATTCGATAGTGACTGTAACGAAGGAGTAAACTGTGAGGTCTTAGCTATAAATGAATATTTAAACGAAGATCTAAAGATATACCCAATCCCTTCCAATGATTTTATTCAAATTTCAGGCCTGGATCAAATCAAAAAAATAAAGATTTATAATGTTTTAGGAATAGAAGTATTAAAAAACAGTAGTTCAAATAAGAAAATAAATATACAAGGCTTAACCAATGGGCTTTATTTTTTAAAATTTGATAATGGACCCACTTTAAAATTTATAAAAGAATAAAAATAGTGAACTTTTAAAGGTCTTAAGATACTAATATCAGTCTATTTTTCTATTCACAAAAAACAATTTATAAAACAAGCCTCTAATAAAAATGACCATAAAAAATTTATTACTCGGAATATTATTATTGATGTTTAATTCTTGTGATAAGGATGATACAACAAACAATCTACAAGATAATTTACAAAATAATTCGATAAATAAAATAATGCCTTTAGGAGCATCTAGAGTAGCAGGTGATAGACCAGATTATGAGAGCTATAGATATGAGCTTTGGAAAATTCTAGAAGGTGAGGATTGGACTTTCGACTATATAGGGACTCAGTCTGATGAGGCATCTTATCCAATGTTTAATAACCTCGATTTCGATATAGAACATGAGGGAATAGCCGGTTGGACCTCAGGAGAAATTCTTAATAATATCGATACTTGGCTAGCAGAAACAGGAGCGCCAGACATTGTGCTTTTCAGCGCACCAGGAGGGAACGATGCCTTACAAAACTTACCTTATAGCCAAACGTTATCAAACATCAACGGGATAATTGATGTTTTACAAAATGCGAATCCTGAGATAACCATTATCATTGAACAATTAGCACCTGCAAGATCTGATTTAATGACTGATGAATTGACAAATTATTTCGATCAATTAATTGAAGATATACTCATAATTTCGGCAGAAAACACTTCGGACTTCTCACAAGTGATAGCAGTAGATATGTTCAGTGGCTTTACAGATAGTTTGTTGGCAGATGATGTTCACTATAATCAAGCTGGTGCTGAATTTATAGCAAATCGGTATTATATGATTCTTGAAAATATATTGGAATAATAATATTAAAATTCAAAAATTGAATTTGTATAGTTTTAAAATGGAACTGATTCTTTTCTGTTCTATGAATTTTATTATCACATTATATGATTAATTGCTAGTTATGTTTTTATTAAAAAAATAATTTAGTTTACCTAGGTTCGTTTTCTTTTGTTAACTTAGTACTGGTAAAACAACTATTCACAAAAGCATTAGCATAACTTCTACCAATTAAATCGCATATGAAAAACATTACAATAGTTGCCGTTTTGATACTGTTTTCAGAGTTTTTACATGCCCAGTATTCTATAAAAGACACTTTTGCAAATCCTTTAGAATGCACCTATATGACTAGAGATGCTTTTATTATATGGTGGGATAATGACTATGATTATAGTGTAGAGGTCGATATTTTACTTGATCAGATTATCGAATATAGAAACGAATGTTTAAATGAGTTAAATATGATGGATCCACCAGGAGTTATTGATGGATACTATCAAAATATATATTTGCATGGTGACGGTGGTTATTTTGATAGTAATGGTTGGGGCAATGGTGTTGGAACAGACAGCAATGGCTATCCATTCTACACCATGCCTTATAATTTATTTAATGATATAATTACCGTAGCACACGAAATCTTTCATCTTTATCAATACAATTCTAATTCTCCTGGATTTGCTTATTCTGGAGATAGCCAATGGTATATTGAAGCTTCCGCAAATTGGTATGGTGCAAGACAAGATTTTACAGCAGAAAGAGCTTTTATTGAAGCGGAAAGTTTAGTTAAACTGCCACAGGTACCGTTTTGGTTAAGCTTTGATAATTTTCCCAACACGTATCCTGAAAATTGGCAACGCTATGTGCATCAATATGCCTTAGCATTGTTTTTGTTTTACCTTACAGAAGAAGTAGGTATCTCTCCTAATGTTATCTCGGAAGGATTTTATATGGGTTTAACGGAAACTCCACAAGAATACCTATACAATCAATTAGGGCCTATTTTATATAGAAATACTTTTATGGATTGGATTGCTAGCATGACCAACGATTTTGATTTTATTACAGAAAATCAAAGGGTGGCTAATGAATCAGAATGGTTGACATATGCAGATCCCGATGATGATAACGAATACACAGAAGTATTTGACTTTAATGGCACCAACGGTTGGTTCCAGCCTGCATTTGAAGACATTACAAATGCCTGGTCATATAATACTTACAAACTTGAAAATACCAATAGCACTTCTTATACTTTTGAGCTTAATGGAGATAGCAATGGTACCTTTGGAAGCCCTTCATATTTTCAAGGAAAAATTTTAGTTAAAAATACAGATGGGAGTCATATGTTCTATGATTTATTAATGACAGATGACACTAATGGTGCTAAAACCATAGACGTAAGTAGTTCTGATACTGAAATTTATTATATCATAGGATCTATGCCCACCTATTTTGAAGAGATCGATCAAGAGTTTCAATTATTCCCATACCAAATAAAAATATCTAATGTCATTCTTGATGTTTCAGCTTTTACAACTGCTAATTTTATTAAAGCATATCCAAATCCTATCGAAGATATTCTTCGTGTTGAATTAGATGCACATGCGCATGAAATTGAAATTGAATTATATTCCACAATAGGGCATAAAATCTTTGCAGAAACTTATTTTAATAAAAAAGAAATTGAAATTGATTTTTCACATCTAAATGATGGTGTAAATTTTTTAAAGGTTAGTACTAACAAAAACTCAATTATTTTTAAATTGCTCAAAAAATAAAACGAATCGCCAAGAAGATTATATCTAATTTTAAAAAAAAAACACAATAAAAATGTAATATAATATTTATGATTTCATTGGGATTCTTTTGTGAATTTATTGGGAGTACAATCATTTGATCTAGAGTATCTTGCTATGGTAAGATTCTTCGGTCAGCTGAATCTTATATTGTTTGATTATTTGAATTGTTGTTATGAAAAAGAGTATAACTTTAGTTAGTTATGCTCTTTTTGTTGTTTGTAACTATCTTATTTACAAGATTATATGTTCATATGCAGCTGTATCTTTACATTATAGAGAATGAATCTTTAGATATTTGTTTTCTTAGGGGGGAAGCCCTCTTCATTTTGTTGGGTAGCTATCTTTAATTTTGTAGCTCCTTTTTTTGTTCATAAGTATTTCGTTTACAGCGTTATAAGTTCAAATGTATTTGTACCTTTATGTTGTTGGGAGTAGAACCTTTTGAGATGAGGTTTACTTTTTATTTATTTAGACTGAGAGGAGTGTTCTTGTGATGCCGTATTTGGTTATTTTATTTCGGTAAAGGTAGTAGGTACACTCCTTTCTTTAATGTAACTGCTTTTTATTGGAAAAAAAGCAATACGTATGCTACTTAATACCGCTGTTGTGTATAGTAATCTAAATTAAAAAATTAATCCAATTCCTTCTTATAAGTCTCTGGGATAAATAATGCGGTTAAAATGGCGATAATACAAGTTGCTATCAAATAATAGGCAGGCATCCATACATTTCCTCCACTAACTTTTATTAACCAAGTACATAAAAGGGGGGTAGTACCTCCAAATAATGCCAATGAAATATTATAGCTTATGGAAAGTCCAGTATATCGAATACTTGTTGGAAAAGATTCCGTCATTAACGCAGGTATTACTGCCTGAAACATGGCCTCAAAAACAGAAAATACGAGCATCGCTATAAGTATGGCCATAAAAGTATTTTCAAACATCAATGCAAAAAGAGGGTATGTGAAAATGGCAAAGCCAATAAGAGACATAAACAGTACTTTTTTTCGGCCGATTTTATCGCTTATAAATCCAAATAATGGTATTATAAGCATTAATACAATGATTGCAATAGTGTGAGCTGATAGTGCATCTTCTAGTTTTACATTATGAAAAGTATGTAAATAAGACGGAAGAAAAATAAATATCAGATAAACAGAAACACCAAATGCCCAGCTTAACAATATTATTTTGAGTGCTTGCATCTTATAGTCTGCCCAGAATTCAGCCAATGGAGTTTTAGTAGATGTATGTTCTTTTTTAATTTTATCATAATAGGCATCAGTTCCCATCCCTTTGCGAAGATAAAGTCCTATAATACCAATTACTGCTCCAAATAGAAAGGGAATTCTCCATCCAAAATCGTGTAACTGTTCTGTCGATAGCAAACCTGTAATTAGTGATGCAATTCCGGAACCCAAGAGCATTCCGCCAAAAACACCAAAGGTAGACCAACTTCCATAAAAACCTCGTTTTCCTTTGGGTGCTTTCTCCACTAGAAATGATATTGATCCGGTAAACTCTCCACCTACCGAAAGACCTTGCAAGAGTCTTAATGTTACAAGTAAAGCTGCCGAATACCATCCAATATTCTCATAAGTAGGAAGAAAACCAATCAATGTTGTTGGGATGGCCATTAATAGTACAGATATCATCAAGGCTTTCTTTCGGCCATACTTATCTCCAATATGACCAAATATTACTCCACCTATAGGCCGCATTAAATAACCAGCGGCGAACACTCCAAATGCTGCAATTAATTGAACTATTTTATCTTCCTCAGGAAAAAATTGCGCGCCAATTACAGTGGCAAAAAAACCGTAAACTGTAAAATCGTACCACTCTAATATATTCCCAACAAACCCAGCTATAAGAGACCGTTTGTTAATAGGGCTGCTTTCTATTTTTTTAATCATTTTTATTTGTTTGTTAAAATAAAGATAAATAATTTGCATTAATAGACCTAATAATTTAAAAAAGTTGAGTCAACAGGCTAGCATCCTTCGATACAATTCAAACTGGTCTTTGAGTGTTCCGATTGGAAATCGGAATGTATCGAAATGACTTTGTGTACCTTTCAGTACAATTTGCTTAAAAAAGCAAATCAACAGGGCACCGTCTTCGATATTATTCACAGAAAAAGCGAATCACTAATTTGCAAATATACGCCCACTACGAAAAATTCTCATAGAAACTCTATTCAGTTTTTATTTACTAGATTAGTAACTTAAATAAATTATGAAGAATATAGAATATGATTTAGTCTGTGTTGGAGGAGGTATCATGAGTGCAACCTTGGCACTTTTGTGTAAGACATTAAAACCTGATTTGAATATTTTAATACTTGAAAGACTGAAGGATGTGGCAAAAGAAAGTACTGCATCATGGAATAATGCAGGGACTGGGCACTCTGCTCTTTGTGAATTAAATTACACTCCTGAAGATAAAGATGGAACTATTGACATCCATAAAGCCATTGAAATTTGTAAACAATTTGAAATTTCAAAACAGTTTTGGGCCTATTTGGTAAATGAAAATCTTATTGAAGACCCTTCCACATTTATTACAAAATGTCCCCATCATAGCTTTGTAACGGGTAAGAAAAATGTTCTTTATTTAGAGAACCGTTTTAAAGTAATGAAAGAACACTTTATGTTTGATTCAATTCAATTCACGAAAGAATTTGAAATAATGAAACAATGGTTCCCTTTAATATTACAAGGAAGAGATAAGAAAGATGTTATTGCCGCTTCTAGAATTGATAGGGGAACAGAAATGAATTTTGGAAGTCTTACGAAGCAGCTATATACTATATTAGAAAACACGTATAACACGAAAGTCTCTTGTAATAAAGAAGTAGTAGATGTTGATCCATCTAGTGATGAAAATTGGTCTTTAAAAGTTAGAGATGTAATTACTAATGAAGATACATTCGTAGCGGCTAAGCATGTTTTTATTGGAGCAGGAGGAGGAAGTTTAACCTTACTCGAAAAAGTAGAGATTGATGAAAAGGATGGCTATGGTGGTTTTCCAATTAGTGGGGAATGGCTCGTTTGTAAGAATGAAAAAATTATTAATCAGCATTTTGCCAAAGTTTATAGCATGGCAGAGATAGGTTCTCCTCCCATGTCAGTTCCTCACCTAGATACCAGGTATATTAATGGAAAACGGGAGCTTCTATTTGGTCCATTTGCAGGATTTACCACTAAATTTTTAAAAAAAGGATCAAATTTAGATTTATTCAAATCTATAAAAATTGAAAACTTACACTCAATGTGGGGTGTTTTTTGGCATAACTTATCCCTTACTAAATATTTAATACATCAAGTAATGATGTCATTTGATGATCGAATGAACTCTTTACGTGTTTTTATGAAAAATGCAAAAAATGAAGATTGGAAAATTATTGTTGCGGGCCAAAGAGTTCAAACTATAAAACGCGATGAAAAAGAAGGAGGTACGTTAGAATTTGGTACTGAAATAGTAAGCAGTAAATGTGGAAAAATAACCTGCCTTCTGGGAGCATCCCCTGGAGCATCAACATCGGTTGTAGCTATGTTAGAGGTTATTGAAAAGGCATTTCCAGAAATACTCAATTCCGATAGTGGTAAAGAAATTTTAAAGTCGGTAATACCTTCTCTAAATGTTTCTATTGATTCGGAATCTTTTAAGAAGAATTTAGAGGATGTAACATTAAGTTTAGGCTTAAAGTAAAAAAGCTCTGAACAAATGCGTTATCAAATTAGTAAACGGATTGCCTAGGATACTCAATAACTAATTGTTTCCTTTTCTAAACCCGTAGGTGTTTTGATCTATAAAATTCTTAGGAAATTTATCGACACCAGGAAATCCCAAATCAATAGTCCCGCTATCTTCTGGAATGTAATTAGTTTTAAAAATATAATCCCAAAGACTTAGGCTAATTCCAAAATTCACTCCATACCTTCCTTCTGGCACATCATAAGCATGGTGGTGTAAATGCATTACCGGGTTATTAATAATATATTTTAGGGGACCCCAGGTAATTTTAATATTTGCGTGGTTAAAGTGACCGATAGTAATTGCAATAAAATGAACTATATAAGCCTGTTCTGGCTCAAAGCCAAATAATATCATAACAGCGAATGTTTTCAAAGGCTTATAAAAGATGTTTTCCATCCAATGGTAACGCAAATGTGCTGCAAAGCCCATTTCTTTGACACTGTGATGAACTTTATGGAATTTCCAAAGAAAGGAGTATTTATGTAGTAATGTATGAGTAAACCACTGTACAAAATCCAAGATGATAAAGAAAACCAATAATTGCAACCACATAGGCCAAGTAGAGGGGTCAATAAATGCAATGCTTTTACTTGTAATACCGATATCGGAAAAACCTACTTGTAGAAGTCTATAAAATCCACTTATAGCAATTGAAAATATAAAGAAATTAAAAAACATATAAAATCCATCTAACCAAAAATCTTTTCTAAAAACAGATTGTTCCTTTCTCCATGGAAAAATAATCTCTAAAACCCATACAAAAAGAGAAATAGAAATTAATCCCCAAAAGTAATTGGTATACCACGGCACTTCAAAAAGGATCGATTTCCAAGTCCAATCGACTGTTCCGTTAAAAGCATTAATAAATGTATCTAGGTATTTATTCATAATTATTTAAAAGGCTTGTAATACTATCAAGTAGAATAGGTGCCTAGGCAAAACTACTTCATTCTTTACAAATTCCAGTATAATTTTTTATATTTATAAAATTAGAATACTGAAATATCCATCACAATCTTGAAGAATTACAGAGTTCGTTATCATCATAACTTATTAAAGATATTACTTTTTTCTAAACCCATACTGCCTAAGAAGAGCTCCATTAAATATTTGCAGGTTTCATAAGAAAAACAATTATCTCAGCTAATTCACTTACTTTAAGATTTTTAAAATATAATTATCATCAAAAGTAATATTAGTTGCAGTATAATATCCCTAATATTATTTTGTTATATACAAAATTAATATTACTTTTGTTAAACAAGTATTCAATGGGGGATTTTATATTTGTATGGTTTTAACAACAATTTTTAAACCATTAAAGGGCAATCGTCTCGATAGCCCTTTTTTTATTTTATTTATCACTTGATAAATTTAATTAATTTTACTGATACTAATGTTTCTTATATTTGCGCAAGTATCAAAATAATCCAAATGAAAAAAATCACTTATTTAATAATCACTCTTATACTCGTTTCTTTTACAAATAGTACTAGCACTATATCAAATCCTGAATCCATTGCTGATTTAGACAATCCTGTATATGTTGCTGATAATGGTATTACTATTAAAGCAAAGGAATGGGCGAAGATTGGTGCTACTGGAATAATAGCAAACCTTAGTTATACTGTTGTAAACGAGGAAATGTTAAGAGAAATGTTGGCCAATGAAGAAGACCTTACTAGAATAGCCACTTCTAAAGTGACTAACATGAGTACGCTGTTTTATGGTGCTGAAACTTTTAACCAAGCTATTGGAAATTGGGATTTAAGTAAAGTAACTAATGTACATAGTATGTTTTATGGTGCTACTTCTTTTAATCAAAACCTAGGTGCTTGGAATGTTGATGCTGTTACAGACTGTACTAAATTTAGTTATGGTACCCCACAATGGAGTGTCACAAAGCCTTTTTTTACAAACTGCACTCCTTAGTTCGGCCTTGAACCAACTTACAAATAATGTAATTTTAAATAAAATTTAAAATTACATTATTATGAAAAAACTATTTATTAAATGCATTTTTTATTGGCCTATAGGTATTACAGAAAAAGATTGCAATGTATGATCTTCAATTATTAAATCAAATTCAAGGGGATTACAGCAAACCGTGCAGTCCTCAATAAAGTTCTGATGATTAACGGAGGGATCAATCATTTTTAATTGATGCTCCCAACAATGTGGACAGTCAAAATAATGCTCTAACATATCAATTTTTATAGTTTTTAATTAGGTTTATTTTCTATTATTAGAATAATTCAAACAAAAATACCACAGATTAAATGATGTAGCAAGCCCTTTTTTATTATTTTAATGAGTATTTATTTAATACATTTATAAAAAATTAATACCATGAACGCATTATCAGAAAAAAGCATTAAAGAAAAAATAAAAAACTTTCAAGATTGGACCTATCATGAAAATGCAATCCATACCTCATTAGAATTCAAAGATTTTAAAGATGCCTTTTCGGTAATGACTCGCATCGCTTTTGAAGCAGAAAAGTTAAGTCACCACCCGGATTGGAGTAATGTATATAATTCTTTAAATATCAGTCTTTCAACTCATGATGCTGGTGGTGTAACGGATAAGGATTTTGAATTGGCTAAAGTGATTGATGAATTAGTGAGTTAATTTAAATACAACACACCAGTTATTGTCTGTTCCGATGGTATATCGAAATGTCTTTTAGTATCCTTCGGGACAATTCCAAAACTCATAAAATCATTTAAATCGTTAATTTTAACGATAAACCAACGCTCTTAATTTTAAAAAATAAAACTTTGTAGTATGTGGGGAGCAAATAAATGGACTGACGGTATGTTTAAAAAATATTGGTGGCTTATTGTTATTTTAATAATTCTTTATATGCTTTTTAGAATAATGACTCCTTAATTGCATTATCTAATTGTAGATAAGAATCGTCACTAAACTTATCTATACTCAGGATGGAAATTTTATTTTCCTTCAAACACTTATAATTTAACTTTTATCAATAATTTAAAAGCAAAAAAGAGCAACCATTTCTGATTGCTCTTATAGTAGCGAGATCGATATTTAAACTCGAATCTCCATCTTATAAATACGTTTCCTTATTCCATCGTTTCTGTTTCTATTACTTCCACGGGAGCTGGTACCAAAGAATTCATCATGCCTCCCAAATCAAACCAATCTCCACCATTTATAATTTTACCATCTTTAAATTCAAAAGAATGGTAGCTGGTTAAACTTAATTCTTGTCCAGTTTCTGCATAAACAGAGGTCCATGTCCCATAGACACGAGTACTGCCATCGGGAACACCGGTTTCGGTATCTACACCAGGCAGCCAATAATCTGCAGTGAATACCATATTATCAAATCCCGCTTGATACCCAAGAATAGCAGCTTTTACTTCTTCTACGCCACCTATTCCCATTCCGTAACCAGGCATGTGCCATGTTAAGTCATCGGAGAGATAAGTAAACATTTCTTCTGCATTTTCGGTTTCATGTAGTTTAAAGTAAGCCTTTGCAGCTTCCGTGTTTTTTTCAAATTCGGCATGTTTTCCATTTGAACAAGCTACTGCCATAACGCCTGCAATTAAAAGGATTGATAATTTTTTCATAATTGTTTGTTTTAAATTAATAGTCTTTAAATGTAATAAATTGCATTGAACCAAACAAATATGAATTTCAGATACCAATAAGATTTACTACTATAATGCTAAGTATGACTTTATAAAAGGGCTTAAAGTACGCTGAATTAAAAGAAACTGATTTGTATAATTAGGTCTTATTTAGTTTCCAACTTACAGGAGTAATTTTGTTATTTGTTACCCTCACTTGAGTTGGAGACTATTGGCAGCCTTATCTGTGAGGTATAACTTGAAGAATGATGTATCTTATTATGAGCGATTACACTTTCTATTTCATCATAGTTATTACCTCCTGTATTCAAATTACGGGCAAAACGAGGAAAATTACTACTCGATATTTCAATGCGTATGCGATGTCCTTTTTTAAAAAAATTACTGGTTGACATAGGAGTCAAATCTAATCGATAGACCTTGCCGTTCTCCATAAATACTTCTTTGTCATAACCTTCCCGATACCTTACACGCTGTATGGTTTCATCCAAATTATATGCTGTTCCATCGGGATATACATCGATGAGTTTGATAGTAAAATCAGTGTCTTTTGTATCAGAAGACACATAGAGTGTAGCTTCAATAAAACCTGAAACTTCTATGCCTTCCTCTAAAATATCGGTGCTGTAAATCAAAATATCATTTCTCGTCTCCATTTGTTGTTGATCGAAAGCACCTCCTTTAATTGCATTTCCTGTACAGCATACATTACCACCATATGAAGGTACTGGTTTCATTGGATCATAAGTAAAACTATCTGGACTATCAAAATTTGCTTTTGAAGTTGATAATTTTCCGTCCCCAAAAAAGCTATTGGCTTGCCCATTACTTTTTAAATAATAGCTCGTTAATTTAGTGTTTTCTGGAGGCCAAGTTTCTGACGCTTGCCACTTATTGCTTCCCATTGTATAATATTGCACTCTTGGTGTTTTCGCTTTAAAATCATTTTGTACTCCTTTTAGCCAAAAGTCAAACCAAAGATAAATTTGTTCTTCATAGTTAAGTCTTGCATCTCCAACATTGCGTTCTCCAACAATAGTATTTTCAGTTGCTCGATTATAGCGACAATGTAAAGTTGGTGCTATCACTAAGTATTGATTATCGCTGATTGATTTGTTTTTAGCATTATTTCTAACGTGATTAAATAAGGCTAAATTTGGACTTACAGACACATCGTACCAAGAAGCGAACCAAAAACTTGGAACAGCAATTTCCATATCATCATGGTAAATCCCTCCATTAAACCAAGCTTCATCATTTGGTTTTCGGCGTATCATTTTATCAAAAACTTCATTTTTACCATTTATGTTTTTTAGAATATCCTGAATGGGTAAATGATTTAAAGCTGCTGCCATATCTACTGGTGGATTTTCGGGTGCTAAATCGTAAAACCTGGAAATTCTAATTAAATCTTCCTGACTAGCTCCAGCTGGAATTCGGGGTTTAAATTTATCATGTTCTACACTATATAACCAAGAAAAGAATAACATCTGTTCTACACCGCCACGATACCAATTTCCCTGTTCGTTGATTTCACCAATCCGTCCAACACCAGCACCATATCCTTGAGCCACCATTGCTGCATGAGAAGGATGGTCTAAAGCGGCAACTGCCATTTGCCATTCCGCAGTAGAAGAACAACCCACAGTACCTATTTTACCATTGGACCAAGATTGATTTTTCATCCAGGTAAATGCATCATAGCCATCGGTTAATGGAACTCCTAAAATATCCCATTCTCCTTCTGAAAAATAACGCCCACGTTCATTTTGAACTACATAAGCATAACCTCTTTTAACTGCTTCTAACGCCTTTTTAGCTGTTCTTGTTTTTTGTTTTCCATCTCCCCAGGAATTGAAATTGTAAGGGGTTCGTGAAAAAATAATAGGCACTTTTTTATCCGTTTTAGGACGATAAATATCAGTAGCTAAACGAATACCATCTCGCATTGGCATCATTATTTTTTGATCTATAATAGCAATTTCTTCAAGTTCTTGAAAAACTTTTTCTTGTGCATGAAGATCAAAATTATCTATAAAGAAACAAGCAAGTACCAACGAAATTAAAATAGTGTGTTTTTTCATTTTATTAATCTTTTTTTTGATGTGCTATAACATGTAGATAAAAACACAAGTGTGTTTATAGTTGATATAGATAGCTGCAAAGCTAATAAATTTTTAATAAAAAAAATCTCAACTAGAGCCTTTTGGACATGGTGTAAATACAATACAGAAAATTTAAATTGACGCACATCGACTAAAATCATGTATTAAAAGGTGCTATGCTTTTATTTCTTTACTCTTTGAGCTTCTTACATTCCATTTTCATCTTCTATCTGTATGAACCTGAAAAAAATCGCAACGTGTTTTTAGATTTTATATAAACATTCAATCCGCTCGATAATTAAGAGTAATCGCAATTTACTAAAGAATATTATTTACCTTTTCGTTATGTAAAACCATAGTGGTTTGGGTGCTTTGTATATAATCTAAGGTAGATAATCGATCGAGAATAAAAACTCTTAACTCATCAGAATCCTTTACTGCTACATGCAAAATAAAATCATTGTCACCTGCCATGTGAAATAATTGAAGAACACCTGGCAACTGAGAAGCTTTTTTTATAAAATCTCCAATTACCGAACGGTGTTGCTTGTTCAGCTTAATGGCTAACATTACCTCAATATTAAGGCCCAGTTTTTTTTGATCAATATGAACAGAAGTCCCTTTAAAATATCCTTTCTGGGTTAGTTTTTTAATTCGATCGTGTGTGCTAGATTGTGCAATTTCAATTTTTGCAGCAATCTCTTTGTTTGAAAGCCGTGCATTATTCAGTAATAGACTTAAAATCTGAATATCTTTCGAGTCCAATTCTTTTTTCATAGTAATATCGAATATATTTAGGTTTAATTAAAGTATGGACAAATATTATTGTGCATATATGTCTTTTTTCAGATATTTGTTCAAATATAGTTAAATATATGGAATTAAATACAAATGTCTTATAATCAATCTTGTTCCAAATAAAGATGAATGAAATAAAAATATTTTCTCCGGCAACGGTTGCCAATGTAGCTTGTGGATATGATGTGCTAGGTTTTTGCTTAGATGCAGTAGGAGACGAGATGCTAATTAGAAAAGTCGATAAAAAAGGCATTCGAATTACTAAAATTGAAGGATTCGAACTCCCTTTTAAAACCGAATTAAATGTTGCTGGAGTTTCTGCTCTAGCGATGTATGAAACGCTTCAACCAGATTGTGGTTTCGAAATTGAAATCTATAAAAATATAAAACCTGGTAGTGGTATTGGTAGTAGTGCAGCGAGTGCTGTTGGAAGTGTTTTTGGAATGAATGCGCTTTTAGGAAGCCCTTATAATAAAACCGAACTTACCCAATTTGCTATGAAAGGGGAAGCCTTGGCTAGTAAATGTGAACATGCAGATAATTTAGCACCTGCTTTGTTTGGAGGTTTTACCTTAGTAAAAAGCTTATCGCCTTTAGAAATTTTGGAAATTCCATCTCCAGATAACTTATATGCAACCATTATTCACCCACAAATAGAGGTTAAAACAGCAGATTCTAGAGCAATTCTTCCAAAAGAAGTAAAGCTTCAAGAAGCAATTGTTCAATGGGCAAACTTTGGAAGTTTGATCCATAGTTTACATACTAACAATTACCAATTAATGAAAAGATCCTTGCATGATGCCATTATAGAACCCCACAGAAGTAAGTTAATTCCGTTTTATAAGGAAGTTAAACAAGCAGCGTTAAATGCAGGAGCTTTAGGTACTAATATTTCTGGTTCTGGACCTTCTATTTTTTCTTTATGTAAAGGAATCGAAACTGCAACCTTGGTAAGCGAAGCCATAGAAAAAGTATATTTAAGCACAGGGATTAAATTTGATATTCACATCTCAAAAATTAACATTGAAGGGATCAAAGTGTTATAGGTTAAACCGGAAAAATTCCCACTCAAACGTTAGAAAAACAAACAAACAATGAAATACTACAGTTTAAATAAAAAAGCAGCTAATGTATCGTTTAAAGATGCGGTTATTAAAGGATTGGCTCCAGATAGAGGATTGTATTTTCCCGAACAAATAACCCCCTTATCAAAAGCATTTTTTGAGAACATTGATAGCCTATCTCATTCTGAAATTGCCTACGAAGCCATCAAGCAATTTACATCTCCAGAAATTCCAACAGATGTTTTAAAAACCATAATAGAAGAAACACTTTCTTTTGATTTCCCCGTGGTGGAATTCAATAAAAATATTTCAACTTTAGAACTGTTTCACGGACCAACGATGGCATTTAAAGATGTTGGTGCTCGTTTTATGGCACGTTGTTTAGGCTATTTTAATAAAAACAACAACAATGAAGTAACCGTTCTAGTAGCTACCTCTGGCGATACAGGTGCAGCTGTAGCAAATGGGTTTTTAGGGGTCAAAAATGTAAAAGTAGTAATACTCTACCCGAGTGGGAAAGTGAGTGCCATTCAAGAAAAACAATTAACGACCCATGGGCAAAACATTAGCGCGCTAGAAGTTAAGGGTACCTTCGATGATTGTCAAGCCATGGTTAAAACTGCCTTTTTAGATAAAAAACTTACCGATATGATGCAGTTAACCTCTGCAAATTCTATCAATGTGGCACGTTGGTTGCCTCAATTATTTTATTTTATGTTTGCATACAAAAGATTACATAAAAAGCATAAAGACCTTGTTTTTTCTGTGCCAAGTGGAAATTTTGGAAATGTCTGTGCAGGCATGATGGCGCAACAGTTAGGTTTGCCTATTAAACATTTTATAGCATCAAATAACGACAACAATGTCGTAACAAAATATTTAAGTACAGCGCTATACAAACCGAAGCCATCTGTGCAAACCATAAGTAATGCAATGGATGTAGGAAATCCAAGTAACTTTATTCGCATTCAAGAACTATATAAAAATAATTTTGAGACCCTAAAAGAAAACCTCTCGTCGTTTAGTTTTTCCAATGAAGAAACCAAGGCAGCGATGTTAGAAATTTATAACCGTTATAATTATGTTGCCGATCCACATGGGGCAGTTGGTTATTTGGGGTGTAAAGCATACTTAGAAAAGAATCCAACGGCTTATTGTGTTTTTTTTGAAACCGCACATCCCACTAAATTTTTAGACATTGTAGAAGCGGTGGTCAAAAAGGAACAAGTCCTACCACCACAAATTAAATCGGTAATGGGAAAAATTAAAGAAGCAACCACAATAGTTACCTACGAGGATTTAAAACATTATTTATTGAATTCTTAGTTGAGTTTGATACATTAGTAAACGAATCGCATTTATCTATTAAAATTTTTAATTGGTAACAAGTATGTTTTTATTAAATTTTCAATAATGACAATTGTCATATTTTGTATTATAAACAATTTGTAATTTTGCAATATTAAGTAAAAAGAGAGTTCGTCACTCTTGAATTGGTTATACCCTCATCATTGATTTGTTGGGGGTTTTTTTTTGTTTTTTACTCTATATATAAAGCAAGGATTATTGATATGAATTACTTAATGGGTCAGCTAATAAACGCTACTAAGTTTTAAGGTTTAGTTTAAAAAAAGGTTAACAATGATAATTATCATATCTTGCACTAAAGACAATTTGTAATTTTTCAATTATTAGTAAATAAGTGGGGAGCCTTGCCACTCTCGAATTGATTATACCCTTAGCATTAATTTGTTAAGGTTTTTTTATGCAAAAAATAGATCAGATTAGTGATTATAGGTGTTCATAATGGTATTTTATGTTGAAGGAGGAGGATATGCCTTTAATATAATACCATTATGTAAATGACTAACCACACAGCCGAAGGCATAAAAAAAAACCACCCTAAATTAAAGAGTGGCTTGTAAGGTTTATAATCTATTAAAACGTTAATCTTCAGTACTACAATTAGGGAAGTTTGGTTTTGGTAATGTCCAAGACGTAGTATTTACACACAAAAAATTACAACTTGTAACAACATCAACATTCCAAGAACTTAAGTCTTGATTAAAAGAAGTAGCATTATAAAACATACTCTCCATTTTAGTCACATTACTCACATCCCAAGAACTTATATCTTGGTTAAAATTAGAATAAGTTTCACCTCCAAGAAAAAACATATTACTCATATCAGTCAATAAAGAAGTAACCACTTTGGTTACATCTTGTTCATCACTAATCATTGTATTTAAAGTATTTATATCGACAATAGTATAAGTATCACCATTTAGTACTCCCGTATCTCCGGCTACTGCACCCGCACTTGCTTTAACGGTTACTCCATTAGATGCTAAATACACATTATTACTACTCCCATTACCGTCTACAAATAAACTCACCTCCTCAAAACTTTGGTTGGCTGTGATAGAAGAATTTTCAATAGTATAAATAATATTAT
>OJHY01000133.1_pt1 | contig 22905 bp, 20 predicted proteins | sample 1595301 | NCBI WGS metagenome assembly OJHY01 (sample SAMN05416880, study PRJEB24817) | seawater metagenome | isolation source: Sea water | place: Canada:Atlantic | collected 2013-11 | reverse complement strand
ATAAAAAGAATTGAACGTTTTTAAAAAGCTCTTTAAACAAACATTTATATATGGTCTAGCTACAGTTCTACCTAGAGCCTTAGCTATTGTTTTGGTGCCATTATATGTTTTGGTTCTGGGGAAAGAACAATTTGGAGTATATGCTTCGTTGATGGCTTTTTTGATTTTGGGGAACGTACTTCTTTCCTATGGAATGGAAACAGCTTTTTTTAGATTTATAAATAAAGAGGATTATAAAAAAGAAAAAACTCAGTCTACTGCCTTAACATCACTTACGATTTCCACACTTATTTTTTTAGTTTTAACACTTTCACTTAAAACAGAAATGTCAATATTCTTAAACTTTCATGTAGATTTCATTATCTACGGATTGTTAATATTAGCATTAGATGCACTGGTGGTGATTCCTTTTGTTTGGTTACGTACCAATGAAAAATCTTCTCGTTATGCCATCATCAAAATAGTTAATGTATGTATTAATTTGAGCTTTAATTTATTTTTCTTTTTAGTGCTACCTCTTTGGGCTAAAGACACTAACAATTCTTTTTGGGATGCTATTAATTTAGAGGAAGGAAAAGTAGCTTATGTATTTATTTCAAATTTAATTGCCAGTAGCATTACTTTTATAATGTTGCTACCCCTTTATTTTAAAATTAAATTTTCATTTGATATTAATATTTGGAAACAAATGATGAAATATGCTTTACCAGTATTAATAGCTGGAATTGCTTTTTCAATTAATGAAGCGTTTGATAAAATTTTATTAAAGTACTTATTACCTTCAAATATTGCAGATTCTGAGTTAGGAATGTATGCTGCATGTTATAAGTTAGGAGTATTTATGACCTTATTTGCAACTGCTTTCCGATTGGGGATTGAACCTTTCTTCTTTAATCATTCTAAAAGCGAAAACGCAAAAGAAACCTATGCAATAATCACAAAATATTTTATCATTTTAGGAAGCTTTATATTACTATTTGTAGTTGTTTATTTAGATATATTCAAACAAATATTAATTCCAGACAGCAGTTTTTGGGAAGCCTTAGTGATTGTTCCTGTCATTTTACTAGCAAACCTATGTTTAGGAATCTATCATAATTTGTCGGTTTGGTATAAAGTGACGGATCGAACCAAGTTTGGTGCGTATATTTCAGTCTTTGGTGCAGTAATAACATTAACATTGAATTTTTTATTAATCCCAATAATTAGTTATAGAGGATCTGCAATCGCAACTTTAGCCGCTTACAGCAGTATGATGTTAGTTTCTTATTTTTTAGGAAGGAAATATTACAAGGTCCCATATGATCTAAAAAAAATAGGTTTTTACCTTTTGCTATCAATCGTATTTTCGGTACTTTCATACTATGTCTTTCAAGGAAATATTTGGATAGGAACATTATTGTTAATGGTATTTTTAGGTATGATTATTGTTTCAGAAAAGAAGGATATCAAACAGCTAATTAAGAGATAAAAACAAGCTAATTTGTTTTAAATCAATAATAAATGAATATAAAAATAATAAATACATCTAAGCATTCACTACCTGAATATGAGACTCTTGCTTCAGCTGGAATGGACTTAAGAGCCAATATAGAGATCGCCGTTACATTAAAACCATTAGAAAGAACCATCATAAAAACAGGTCTTTTTATCGAATTGCCAATAGGTCTTGAAGCTCAAGTAAGGCCAAGAAGTGGATTAGCTGCGAAAAAAGGTGTTACTGTTTTAAATGCTCCAGGAACTATAGATGCTGATTATCGAGGTGAAATTGGAGTAATTTTAGTGAATCTCTCCAATAAAAACTTTACCATCGAAAATGGAGAACGTATTGCTCAATTAGTTATTGCAAAGCACGAAAGGGTATCATGGCAAGAGGTAGAGGTATTAGATAAAACAGAAAGAGGTGCTGGAGGATTCGGAAGTACTGGAGTGAAGTAATAATTTCTTGCGAAAGCAGGAATTTTAAAAAAAAGAAATAATATCTCTTTTTTGTGGAGGGATTTTAAAGATAGATATTAATTAAAAAAACACCTGCTTTTGCAGGCAAGACTATGAAAATAATAGTACCAATGGCAGGACGTGGTTCACGTCTAAGACCCCACAGTTTAACAGTTCCAAAACCTTTAATACCAGTAGCCGGAAAACCTATAGTTCATCGCTTGGTGGCAGATATAGTAGGATTATTAAATGAACCTATCGAAGAAATTGCTTTTATCTTAGGAGATCCAGCTTGGTTTGGAGAGGATGTGACAAAGAGCCTAAAAGAGTTAGCCTCTGATCTTGGAGCCAAAGCTAGTATCTATAGACAATTAAATCCTTTAGGGACAGGACATGCCATAATGTGTGCAGAAGATTCTCTTTCTGGACCTGCCGTTGTCGCTTATGCCGATACATTAATTAGAGCAGATTTTGATTTAGACAAAAATGCCGATAGTGTTATTTGGACTAAAAAAGTTAGCAATCCTGAAGCCTACGGCGTTGTGAATCTAAATGAAAATAATGAAATTACAGAACTGGTTGAAAAACCAACTGAGTTTGTAAGTGACCAAGCGGTTATCGGTATTTATTATTTTAAAGATGTTGCAGTACTAAAAAAAGAGTTACAATATGTAATTGATAATAATATTATAAATGGTGGTGAATACCAAATAAATGATGGTATAAAAAGAATGATGGCTCAGGGTAAAGTTTTTAAAACAGGTGCAGTTGATGAATGGATGGATTGCGGAAATAAGGAGGTAACTATAGAAACCAATCGTAGAATGTTAGGCTTTTTAAATAAAAGCAAGGAAAATTTAGTTTCAGATACTCTTAATTTAAATAATTCAAAAATTATCGAGCCTTGTTTTATAGGAGCAGGAGTTACCTTAAAAAATAGTACAGTTGGTCCCTTCGCTTCGATTGGAGCAAATACTATCATAGAAGACAGTAACGTTAAAAATAGTATAATACAAACTCATACACTTATAAAAAATGCTATCTTAGACAATGCGATGATTGGGAACCACGCAACTTTTGATGGTAATTTTACCAATGTTAGTATTGGGGATTATTCAGCTTTAAAATAAAAATAATTGAAAATTAAATTTATACTTCTAACTCTTTTTTTAATTGGGATTATATGGGTTCCAATAAATGCCTATGCACAAGACCGTCCTCCAAACGATGATTTAGGAAATACAAGCGATACTTTCCAAGAAAACTTTTTCGAAGCACTAAAACAAAAAAGTATAGAAAATTATGAACTGGCTTTAAATGCACTTGATAAAGCTGAAGTTGCAGCGAAAGATAATCAAGAAAATAAAGCAGTAGTTTATTTTGAAAAAGGTAAAAACTTGGCCGCTTTAAAACGTTATGAAGAAGCTGAAAATAATTATAACCGTGTTTTAGAATGGAGTCCAGAAAAGATAGAAGTTTTGGAAGCTTTATATGAGATCTATTATGAAGATAAAAACTACGATGCAGCTATTCTATTAGTTGAAAAATTAATATTACAAGATTCGGATTATAAAGAAGACTTAGCTAATTTATATCATCGCACAAAACAATATGATAAGGCATTAGTTATATTAGACGAATTAGACGAAGATTGGGGCGAAAGTAATTATAGAAACGCACTACGATCTCAAATTTATCGAGTTACTGGAAACACTTCGCAGGCAATAAGTAAGCTAGAAAAAAAAATAGATAAAAATCCTAAAAGTGAGCAAGAATACCTCAATTTAATTTTTTTATATAGTGAAGAAGGTAATTCCGGAAAAGCCTTTGAAATTGCAAAAGAACTTATCAAACAAATGCCAAACTCTCAGTTAGTTCATTTTGCTTTGTATAAGTATTATTTAGAAGATGGAGAATCTGAAAAGGCGATTAAATCTATGAATATTATATTTTCTTCCAATCAAATAGAGCGCAAAAGTAAGAATAGAGTTTTAGAAGATTTTCTTTTATTTGCTAAAAACAACCCTAGTTATAAAACCAAAATTGATGGATTAATCACTAATGGATTAAAAGGTGGCGACAGTCAAACTTATTTATTGTTAGGAGATTTTTATTTATTGGAAGGGGATAAAGAAAAATCTCTAAACTTTTATATAGAAGGAACTAAAAGTGATTCCGACAACTTTGGCTTATTAAAAAACACCATATTATTGCAAATTGAAGTTGAGAAATATAAAGACGCTATTGTTTTAAGTGATGTTGGATTAGAAATATTTCCTGCCCAACCTTTATTATATTTAGTAAACGGAGTTGCAAACAATGAATTGAAAAATGTCGATCAAGCGATTGAAGTTTTAGAAACAGGATTGGATTATTTATTTGATGACCCTAAAATGGAATACGATTTTTATCAACAATTAACCATAGCTTATACTTTAAAAGGGAATACAAAAAAAGCAAAATTGTACCATAAAAAAGCTTCAGAGTTATCGATTATCAATCAAAAAACAGATAATTAAACCTTAAAAATGAACTTAAAACTTAGTGTATTTTTATTGATGTTTTTATTCATTACTTCTTGTGGTGGTGGTAAAATGATTGTTGGATCGGAGATTGCTAACCCTAGTATGTCTTCAAAAGATATTATTAAAACGCATGACGATGCCCAATCCGATTTTTCTATCATTGCTGCTAGAATGCATGTAGTTTATGAAAGGGATAATGATATACAAAGACTTACGGTTAGTTTGCGAATGGAGAAGGACAAAAAAATATGGATTAAAGCTTCTCTTTTAGGAATTACACTTGCTAAACTTTATATTACACCAGCATCTGTTCGTTATTACGAAACTATTTCTAATACTTATTTCGACGGTGACTTTTCATTACTAAGTGATTGGTTAGGTACCGAAATAAACTTTGAGAAAGCACAAGGGATCTTATTGGGTCAATCCATTTTCGAATTGGATTATACATATAAAACAGATGTTGTTGATAATAAATACAGGTTGCAACCTAAAATACAGTTTCATGATTTTATTCATTCTCTACTTGTGAATCCAGACAATTTTAAAATTGCTTCTGAGTCTTTATCTCAACCAATAGACAACAGAATGTTTATTATTAATTATGGAGATTATCAACGCATAGAAGGTAGTTATTATCCTTCAGAGATTAAAATTGTTGCTATACAGGAAGACGAACAAACTAAAATAGTAGTCAACTATAAAAAGATAGATTGGAATGTGTCCATTCGTTTTCCGTTTACTATTCCTAATGGTTATAAAGAAATACAACTAAATTAAATGACTAATTTCTATAAATATCTTTTTGTTTTTTTATCTTTTTTCTATTTTAATTCAGGGATTTCACAAGTTAATAAGCAGAAAGAATTAGAAGAAAAAAGGCAAGCTATACTAAATGAAATTAAACAAATTAACAATTTGTTATTCGCTACTCAAAAAGAAGAAAAATCAGTTTTAACTCAAGTAGAAGATTTAAATAGTAAAATTATAGCTCGTCAAAATTTAATAAGAGTTACCAACCAACAAGCTAATTACCTTTCGCGGGAGATCAATAACAACCGGACAAAAATTAATCTCTTAGAAACCGAATTAAAAGATTTAAAAGAAGATTATGCATCGATGATTTTAAAATCATACAAAAGCAAATCTCAGCATAGTAGAATTATGTTTTTATTATCTTCTGAAAGTTTCTTACAAGGATATAAGCGACTTCAGTATATGAACCAATATGCTAAACACCGAAAATTACAAGGAGAGAATATTAAGAAAAAGTCTGTTGTTTTAGAGGAATTAAACCAAGTATTAACTGAAGATAAAAACAAAAAAGAAATTCTTATAGATGACAATAAACTAGCGAAAACAAAACTTTCAAAAGAACTAGAAGATCAAAGTAAGCTGGTATTAGCTTTAAAAAAAGACGAAAATAAATTTGCTCGTCAAATACAAAAAAAGCAAAAAGAAGCTATTAAGATAGATCGAGAAATCGAAAAATTAATTAGAGCTGCAATTACAGCTGCTAATAAGAAAATCGCAAAGAAAAGAGGTGCTAAATTAAGTTCATCAAAAAAGCTTGCTCTTACACCTGAAGCCAAACTAATTGCAGTCGATTTCACAAAAAATAAAGGAAAACTCCCTTGGCCAGTAAAAAATGGAGTCGTTGTTAAACGTTTTGGAAATACCCAACACCCACAATTACCCAATGTGACCACCTACTGCAGTGGCGTTGAAATTACTACCGAAAAAAACGCTAAAGTTAGAGCCGTTTTTAATGGAGAAGTGATGGAAATTCAGAAAATTAAAGGAGCAGCTAAAGCTGTTTTTATTCAACATGGTGATTATATAACTATTTACCAAAACATGATTAACGTTACCGTTAAAAAAGGTGATAAAGTTATGACCAAACAAGAAATAGGATCTGTAGCCACCAAAGGAAGTTCCGGTAAATCGATTCTTAAGTTTTTAGTTTATCAAAACGACAAAAAAATGAATCCTGCCAGCTGGATTTATAAGCTATAGCGCATCAAAATAAATCTGTTGTATTCTTACTTCTCAATAAAAATAACGCTAAAGAACTTCATGTTATTTTTTAATAAATTTTATAAATAACTCATTAGGTCTTCTTTCTAAAATAGAATTATAGGAATTTTCTATAATCTCAAGTTTGAAATAAGGTTTAAAATAGGGAATGTATTCTTTTTTAGTTCCGCCAAATGGAGGGTGATCATCAAAAAGTGGAATATTAAAAAATAACCCTACTAGCTTTCCATTATTAAGTAATAATTCACTCATTTTTAAAGCATATTTTGGCCGGAGACTAGGATGAATTGCGCAAAAAAAAGTTTGTTCAATGATGAGTTCAAAAGAATCCTTTAATCCAAAAAAATCAGTGTTTATGAGATGATGACTTGGAAAACTTGGTGCTCTTTTTTGAAAATTAGTTAACACTGTTGAGGAGATATCCACAACATAAACATTTTTAAATCCTAGTTTATGAAGATATTCAGCTTCATAAGAATTTCCTCCACCCGGAATCAATATTTTTAATTCCTTATTTGTTAATTGATCAAAGTATTTTTTTAATGGAGTTGAAATAGACCCGATATCCCAGCCAGTTTTTCCAGATTTATATTTGTTGTCCCAAAAAGCTTCATTTAAAACCATTTAGTAGATTTATAGGAATTTATTAATTGTTAGGAGGAACAACTTTATGTTTCCAACTCATAATTCCTCCTAATAAATTAAAAGTATTTTTAATACCTAAAGACTCTAAAATTTGACAAGCAGTAACACTTCTGACACCACTTCTACAATAAATATAATAGTTTTTGGTTGTATCTAACTTTTCAGATTCTTGCATGAAATTATTAGAGTCAAAAAGATCTAATAATATGGAGTTTTCAATAATTCCTTCTTCCCATTCTATCGAAGTTCTACAATCAATAATAACTGAATTTGTGTCACTTTCAATTTGGTTTTTAAATTCTAAGGGAGTAATATTTTTCATGTTTATTTTTGATAATTAAGTTTTCTCTGTTTCACACTTTGCAAAAATAGGTAGCTTTTATCAATTAAAGAGTAACAAAGGTCACCATTATAATTTAGTGAAAATCAGCTATAAAAATCGCCAGTTACTATAAATATTTGGACTTATTTATAATATTGTTGTTGGGCAAACAAATGCTGAAAGCACTGCTTTGGTTTCTGTAATGGCTTCATATCCACCTCTTATATCAGTTACTTTTTTTACACCATTTGCTTTAAAAATTGATGAAGCAATTAGAGAACGATATCCTGTTTTGCAATGTAGGAAATACTCTTTTTTAGGATCAATTTCCGCAAAATTAGTATGAATAAAATCCAAAGGAAAATTCTCTACTCCTAAAACATGTTCTGATAAATATTCAGATTCTCTACGCACATCAATAGGTTTTTCAACAGACCCTTTAGCTAACATATTTGTAAATTCATCAGCCGATACAGAACCTATATAGTCAACATCAAAACCTTTTGCTTTCCAATCAGTAAGCCCCCCATTTAAATACCCTAAAGTTTGATCATATCCAACTCTAGAAAAACGAGTAACAATTTCATTAACACGTAATTCATCATCAGCAATAAATATAATTTTTTGGTTAATATCTAAAATAATAGCTCCAACCCAAGGGGCAAAATTACCATCAATACCAATATACCACGAGCCTGGAACAGTACCTTCATTAATATAAGATTCTTTAGAGCGAGTATCAATAACTAATATGTCTTTTTGCTCACTCATATCTTTAAATGTTGAGGCGTCTAAAGGTGTTGTTCCTTTGTGTAATACTTCATCAATACTAGTATTTATTGATTTATTCATTCTAACATTATTTGGAAAATACTGTGGTGGTGGTTTTAATCCAGAGGTTACCTCATCAATAAACTCCTTTTTCGTCATATCTTCTCTTAAAGCATAATTGGTTTTCTTTTGATTTCCTAAAGTATCAAAAGTATCTGTACTCATGTTTTTACCACAAGAGGAACCAGCACCATGATTTGGATATATAAGTATATCATCTGGTAGAGTCATTATTTTATTTCTTAGCGAATCGAATAAATGACCTGCTAAATCTAATTCCGTTAAGGCACCTTGTTTTACTGCTAAATCTGGCCGACCAACATCACCGATAAATAAAGCGTCACCAGTTAATACATATGGAGTTTTACCATCTTTATCAGTTATTAAATAAGAAGAAGATTCCATTGTATGACCAGGAGTATGTATTAATGTAACTTTCCCATCTCCAACAAAAAATTCTTCGCCATCTACCCCATTATAAATATCATATTCTGCGGTTGCATTTGGACCAAAAACAATTTTTGCTCCAGTTTTTTGAGCTAAGTCATATTGACCAGAAACAAAATCAGCATGAAAGTGAGTTAAAAAAATATATTTTATTTTTGCTCCATCGGCTTCAGCCATTCTTAAATAGGGTTCCGTTTCTCTTAATGGATCAACTATTGCCGCTTCTCCATTGGACTCCATATAATAAGCCATTTCTGCAATGCATTCTGTAAATAATTGTTTTACTTTCATCTTTTTCTGCTTTACACGATTTTATTAATATACTTCTAAATTATTTTGTTTTTAAAATTAGAAAACGAATATAACATGGGAATAATTTTTTATAAATTACTAAAAAAACACTATACAATATACAAAAGTAGGCAATACAAATAGTTTTTGTCTTTGCTATTCATAGAATTCCGAAATTTTATTTAAGGATTTCCTTTTTATATCTGGAACGTAAGTTGGAAATTTAGGATAGCCTACTGGAAGTAATAGAAATGCTCTTTCATTACTTGGTCTATTTAGAATTTTTGATAAAAAACTCATTGGACTTGGCGTGTGTGTAAGTGTAACTAAACCTGCATTGTGAATAGCAGAAATCAACATTCCACAAGCGATACCAACAGATTCGTTAACGTAATAGTTATTTTGCTTATTTCCGTTTTCATCTAAATTGTAAGCTTTTTTAAAAACAATAATTAACCAAGGAGCAGTTTCTAAAAAGGGTTTATTCGTGTTTGTTCCTAATGGTTCCAGGTCTTTTTTCCAACGATCACTCATCCTAGAATCGTAGCTTTCTTTTTCTTCAATTTCTGCTTTTTTTCGGATTTGTGATTTTATGAGTGGATTGGATACTGCACAAAAGGTCCATGGTTGTTTATGTGCTCCTGAGGGTGCTGTTGATGCACTATTAATTATGTTTTCAATTATTTTTTTAGGGACCCGTTTATCTGAATAATCCCTTACCGATCTTCTTTTGTCAAGCCATTTATAAAACGATTCACTTTTAGAAATTAATTCGTCTTCTGAATACGTATCTATATGGAAGGAGATATGTTTAAAGCCATTGACATCTATATGATCTGGAGTATCCATATTTAGAGATTATATTAATAATTTGTTGGATCTAATTTATGAAAAAGAAGGAGAAATAATAACACTAAATAATGTTATTAATCTTAATGTTTTCTATTGAGCTCTATTTTATCTTGGTCTTCAAGCTTTTTTAAAAGTTTTGCCATGACTAATCTGGACGGATGCAATTGGGCTTCAAAAAGATCACCTCAACTCTCTTTTAAACCCTATAACATTATGTAAATCTAAAACCTTTTCTTTTAAATTACTTAGAAGGAAAAGTAACAAACAGCTCTTTTTAGTTTGTGCTTAAATGGGTTCTATTTTATAAGTAGCTTTTTTATAGTTGAAAGATTATCAAATCAATTTTGGGTATTTATTTATTTTTCAAAAAATCGGGATCATATTTAACAAAAAAGTTAATCCAAATTATTTTTGATAAAGCATATATACTTAAAGAAAAAACTATAAATGATACTATAACTGAAATTAATAAAGTGCCAGGACCCATATTTGGGAAGAAAATTAATTTCAGCACGCAAACAGCAATAAATAAGGCCACACCCAAAGCATAGGCTACATAATAGGAGCCTTGAAAGAACCAGGGTTCAATATTGTATTTAAGTTTGCATTCTGAACAATTTTCTTTGACCTTCCCCATACCTGAATATGAGTAAGGATGGCCTTTGTAAAAATCACCTTCATTGCACCTTGGACATTTTAACCTTAAAATACTGTATAATTTTGTTCCTTTACCTAGCATTCTTTTTTCTTTTTGCAAATGTAAAACACACAAGCGTAACATACTGTAAAAGAGTTAAAATAAAAGTAAAAACCAGTCTATTTTTATAACAACTTCTTTTAAAAATAAAATTTAACTTATTTAATTTCTTCGACATTTTCTATAATTATCTTGCCTCCTTCTTTATAAATAGATACTATTTTAGTAAATCCTTTGTTTTTATATTTGTATTTTATTTTTGATAGTAGCTCATTTTTTCTTGTAATTTGTAATTCACTAACCCTACTTTCTTTTTTTAATTCTCCCCCCAATACAATCTCTTTATCTGTTCCTTTTAAAGAAGGAAATACAAATTTTTTAGGGATATTAAATAATTGTTGAGCCATATAAAAAGCTTCATGCCATTGCATTTCTGGGAGGGCTAATATTTCAGTATTAATTGGATTACTTGCAGTACCACTTATAGTTTCGGAATAGTTAACTGTTGGAAATAGCAATAGTAATTCTTCGCCATATTTTTTTGCTGAAATTCCTTTTTCTGGAGGGAAATATTGTGAAAGGTATCCATTGAATGCAAATCCTTTTTTATGATTGAATTCAATATGGTCCATACCGCCAGAAATTTCTCCAACTTTCATTGTTGGGTTTAATTCGGATGAAATTATTTTCACTTTCGTACCATAAGGCATAATGGCTAGTTTTTCACTTTGTAAATTAGCATATTCCCTTAAACTTAGTCCTGATGTTGAGGTAACATATAAATAGTCAATTTCTGTATTTTCATCATCAGTTTTAAGATCAATGATTGCGATATCATCTTCAGAATTTATGATATTTTTTGTTGAAGAATTTTCTTCATTTTTACAAGAAAGGATTAATGTAATACTAACTAAAGCAATTTTTAATTTTTTTACTGTGTTCATACTGTGAGTTATTAGGGTTAATAAATATTTTTAAGTAATTTTCTCACATATATATTATAAATTTATTTAAAACTCAAATTTTAGTTGAACAGCTACCACCTTCTCTTTTGTTCCTTTCCCTTTATCAGTGTTGAGGTTCGAAAGTGAAATTCCCAATAATCGTACCGAATTTTTCATACCCGATTGAAATAACAAATCTTTAACAGTTTCTACTATTACATCTTTATCTGATATATAATAGGGTAATGTTTTACTTCTAGTTTGCAAGGTGAAATCACTGTATTTAATTTTGAGAGTGATTGTTTTTCCGGCTACTTTACTTTTTTTAAGTCGTTTTTCTACCTCTTTAGAAATATCTTCTAGTTTTTTTATCATAAATATTTCTGAAGTAATGTTCTCACTAAAAGTACGTTCGGCAGCTAAAGATTTCCGTGTTCTAGAAGATTTAACCTCACTAAAATGTTTTCCTCTTACAACGTGATAATAAAAAAGCCCACTTTTTCCAAAATGCGTGTTTAAAAATTCTTCTGTTTTCTGTTTTAGGTCTTTTCCTGTAAAGATTCCAAGACGGTACATTTTTTTTAGGGTCACCTTTCCAACACCATAAAATTTCTTAATATCTAGCTGTTCTAAAAAATCAATAACCTCACTTGGAGGTACTGTTTTTTGTCCGTTTGGTTTATTAATATCACTAGCAATTTTCGCAATAAATTTATTGATAGATATTCCAGCTGAAGCATTTAAGCCTGTTTTTTCTTTTATTTTTTTTCTAATTTCTTCCGCTATTAATGTAGCGCTTGGAATTCCTTTTTTATTATGTGTAACGTCTAAATAGGCTTCATCTAATGACAATGGTTCAACTTTATCAGTAAACTCAAAAAAAATTTTTCTAATTTGATTCGATACTTCGTGATAGCGTTTAAAATTTGAACTTACAAAGATGAGTTCTGGGCAATTTTTTAAAGCTATAACACTACTCATAGCGGACCGGACTCCAAATTTTCTAGCCTCATAACTAGCAGCACTTACTACACCACGTTCAGAACTCCCTCCAACAGCAACTGGTTTCCCTCGTAATTCGGGGTTATCTAGTTGCTCTACAGATGCATAAAATGCATCCATATCAACATGTATTATCTTTCTTTGTAGAAGTTCTTCCTTCATCCTATAAATTTATAATATATTAGACACATAATAGTATTTATGGACTTAAATCAGATTACAAGCTATAGAATTGTATTTGATCATAAAGCAGAAGATTAATCTTGTGCAGATAAAAATAGAAAAACTCACCTTGGAGAACTAAAAATCTTCACAAAAAATAGTTATGATAGAGATTGAACGAAAATTTTTAATAGTTTCAGATAACTATAAAAAAGAAGCACACAATGAGACTAGGATCGTTCAAGGGTTTTTAAACACTCATAAAGAGCGTGCAGTTCGAATTAGGATAAAAGGAACGGAAGCTTTTATTACCGTAAAAGGAATCTCGAATAAAGAAGGAACTACTAGGTTCGAATGGGAAAAAGAAATTCCCTTAGAGGAAGCCAAAATGCTATTAAGATTATGTGAACCGAATCTTATTGAAAAAATAAGATATGAAGTTAAAAAAGGCATTCACTTTTTTGAAATAGACGAATTTTTTGCTAAAAATGAAGGGCTAATAATAGCAGAAATTGAATTATCGGACGAGAATGAAGCGTTTATAAAACCCGATTGGTTAGGTAAAGAGGTAACTGGTGACGTTCGATATTACAACTCGCAGCTTTCTAAAATGCCTTATACGAATTGGAAACTTTAATTTTTAGCAACTAGTTCTATAATTTGTTTAATAGTTTTTAAATCTGAAACACTTTCGGTTCCTCCCTCAAAGAATGAAGTAGAATTTTCTTTTTTTTGAAGCGTTGCAGATAAATGTATACTAGAAAAACCTTGGTCTTTAAAACAGAGTGCGTTTTCTAGATTAATCCCACTTCCTGGCATAATTTCAATTTTACCATTGGATAATTTATTCATTTCTTTTAATAAGGAAAGACCATTATAAGCAGTCTGTTTTTGACCAGAACTCAATACTCTTTTTATTTTTAAATCGATTAATTGTTCTAAAGATTCAATGGGATTTTCGGCACAATCAAAAGCTCTATGAAATGTAAAATCCATTCCTTTTGCAGCACTGATTAATCGCTTAGTTGCACTTATATTAATTCTATTCCCTGAAGTTAAAACTCCACTTACTACTCCTTGACAACCTGTATTTTTACAAAAATTAATAGTACTAATCATCTTGTTTAATTCAAATTCTGTATAGCAAAAACTTCCTTTTCGTGGTCTAATTAGCACATGGACAGGAATATTCAATTCAGCGATTACTTTTTTAATTAATTGATGCGATGGGGTTAATCCACCAAAAGCAAGTTGCGTACACAACTCTATGCGATGAGCTCCCCCTTTTTCAGCAGCTAGAGAACTTTCAAAAGAATTGGCACAAATTTCTACTATCATTCTATAATTATTTCATCAATAAAAGTCCAAGCTTTATTACCTGCTCCTTGTTTACCTTCAGGGATAATTCCATAGTTAGGGATTACAATTTTTATAAATCGCGTGTCTATTTTATTAAAATCAAGATAAACATCAATAATAATTTTATCATTTTCTAATTCAACGTTCTTTAAAGCATCATATTTTTTTCCATCTTCAGAGCTGTAAAGGCTCACTTTTTTTGGAGCATAAATCCATTGTCCTGTAGCGTTATAAAAACGGGATGCAAAGGTTTTTATAGTTTTTAATTCACCTAAATCAATAGTAATTTCTAAATTCTCTCCCCAAAAGCCTAACCATTCTTTATCTCCATATCTTTGATTACTCCCATTAACACCATTAATTAACGCTTCTTTTCCTCCTGCATTATACGCTTTATGAGGAAGTGCATTTAAATCCACTTTTCCCGTGATGGCTTTATGATAGTTAATTGTTTCAGAAAAAGAATCACTTACCAGTTCATTATTTTTAAAAACACCAGCATGAATTTTAGTATCTTCAGTAATTATAATTTTTTCTGTATACAGTTTTGAATCAATGGAAACAGCTGTTCCATCGGTTGTATATTTTATTTCTATTCCTTCTAAGGAAGTTTTTAATTGATAGCTAACTTCTTCCTTTTCTTTTATTAAATCTGCTTCTAATTCATACAAATGGTTTGCATAATTAATATTTAAAACATTAAGTCTCTTTAAAAAAGGTTCTAGTCTGGATAGAAATTCTGGATAACCTGTTTCTATATTTTTTGTTGCTCCACTCCACAATACTTCACTCATAGCCAAAATTCTTGGAAAAACCATATACTCTACTTGGTCTTCAGTCTTCATATATTCAGTCCAAACGTTTCCTTGAGCTCCTAATACATATTTTTTCTCTTCTTTAATTAATTCAGGAGGAATAGGATTAAAACTATATACTTTTTTTAATGGTAAAAATCCTCCAATTGCTAAAGGTTCATCTTGTCTATTTGACTGATAATGATCAAAATAAGCATGGGAGTTAGGAGTAAGTATTACATCATGCCCTTCTTTGGCGGCATCAATAGCGCCCTGAGTGCCACGCCAGGACATAACCGTAGCATTAGGCGCAAGACCTCCTTCTAAGATTTCATCCCAACCAATTATTTTTTTCCCTTTACTATTTAAAAACGTTTCAATTCTGGTAATAAAATAACTTTGCAATCCCTGTTCATCTTTTAAGTCTAGATCTTTGATTAATCTTTGACAATGATCACATTCTTTCCATTGTTTTTTTGGAGCCTCATCGCCTCCAATGTGGATGTATTCTCCTGGGAATAAATCAATCACTTCAGTCAATACATTTTCTAAAAAAATAAAAGTCTGTTCATTAGGACAGTAAATATCAGGAAATACACCCCAAGTTCTCGCAACCGAGACCTGTTTGCCACTACAACCTAATTCTGGGTAAGCACTAATTGCAGCCTGAGAATGACCCGGAATTTCAATCTCTGGAATGACGGTTACTTGATGTTTTTTAGCAAATTCTACAATTTCTTTAATGTCTTCTTGGGTATAAAAACCACCGTATTTTTTACCATCATATTCTATAGGGGCATCATTAAAATGACCAATTAATGTTTCTTCACGATAGGCGCCAATTTCAGTTAATTTTGGATATTGTTTTATTTCAATTCGCCAACCTTGATCTTCTGTTAAATGCCAATGGAAATAATTCATTTTAAGCATCGCCAAATTTGCAATGTATTCTTTTACAAACTCTTTTGAAAAAAAATGCCTTCCAACATCTAAATGCATTCCTCTATATTTAAACGTAGGCGCATCTTTAATATAAACTTTTGAAATATAAAATTCTTTTTTTTGAAATCCTTTTTGTTTTTCTAGTGATATCGGCATGAGTTGCCTTAGAGTTTGTATCGCATAAAAAGCTCCTGAAGCATCTTTTGCTTTTATAATTATACCTGAATCGGAAACAGATAATGTATAGCCTTCTAAAGGCAGTGTGTTGTCTTTTTTAATTGCAATCGTTGCTGTTTCTTCTGAAGTATTTTTCATTAAAAAAGAACTTCCGTTTTGAATATAGTTTGTTAGAAATTCTCCAGCAATGGTAAATTCTCCCTCAAAAAAAACGCTAGAGTTTTCGGTTATTTTAAAATTACCTTTTTTTATTTCTAACTTTTGAGGTTTAGGAATTAATGGAGGAACTAAATCTAGATTTTTAACTTCAGTAGATTTACACCCCAAAAATAATGCAAAGCCTACCAATAATAGCGAATAAATTAATTTTTGCATTAGTGCTGGATAAATTGGTTGAGTGTTTTAAAATTAATTTTTGAAACTACCTTAGCATCGGTTTTAAACTGAATATATTTTGAAACTCCAGGGAGTATGTCGAAAAAATTATCCTGCCAAGTTCCTTTTTCTTCAGAAAATAAAAATACATTTTTTTGTAAAGTTTCTGATTTTAACTTTATTAAAAAGCCATCCTTGTTTTTAACTGTTTCAATAGTTAACGGATCGTTTATTAAATTTAAATCTTTGGGTTTAGCAAAATAATGGTAGTATTCAGATTCACCAAAAATTATTTTTAAAAAAGTATTGTTATGATCGAACTCTTTATTTTTTAATTGGTATTTATAAACAACTTTACTACTATTTATAGGACTTGAAACAAGCGCTACTTCTTTAAAAAGAACGTTCCCATTAAAATCTAAATGACTAATTACAAGCGTATCTTTAATTTCAAAAAAGGTGTCGTTAATAATGTATACATCTAATTCTTTTTTATTTTTTGAAGTTGAAATAATTACATTTTTAAAAGCTTTTTTCGCTTGATAATGTAAGGCTTTCCAATTTCCCAAACCGTCAATACTTGACCAAGAAACAGCAGGCCAACAATCGTTTAGTTGCCAATATAAAGTTCCCATATTGTATGGCTTTGCTCTTCGATGCGCATAAATTCCTTTTGTCATTCCATAAGCCTGTAATACCTGACTCATATACACATAATCTGCCCCTTTACTGGGGATAGGAAAATCACGTTCCATATATTCACGTATCAGAGAAAACCCACGAGCGTGTTTTTGATGGTTAGCAAATGAATCATCACTTAAATTAATGGTATCTAATTCCGTAAAATATTTAATGGTTTCATAACTAGGAAATGATTGAAATCCAAATTCACTCATAAAACGAGGAACTTCCTCTTCATAATGTTCAAAAGGATATCCGTCATGCCAAACCCACCAATCATGAGCATCTCCCTCAAATTGATACCGATCGTCTCCACGTCCAAATTTGGGAGAGGTTTCCCAATAGGAAACAGAAGGATTTAAACTATCAACCACACGAGGTAAAATATAGTTGAACACCGCATAATACCCCTCCCAGATTTCTTGTTGTTGCGCTTCCGTTTTACCATTTTTCCAGCCCCAACGATACCAACCTTCACTATTTTCATTATTCCCACACCATAATGCAATGCTGGGATGTTGACGTAATCTTTTTACGTTTTCAATAGCTTCTTGTTTGATGTTTTCTAAAAACGCTTTATCTCCTGGATACATAGCACAAGCAAACATAAAGTCTTGCCAAACAAGTATGCCTTGTGCATCACAAAGTTGATAAAAGAAATCAGCTTCATAAGCTCCTCCTCCCCAAACACGAAGCATATTCATATTCGCATTCACTACATCATTGATGAGATTTGAATAATCTTCTTGATCAACTTCAGGAAGAAAAATATTTTGAGGAATATAATTCGCACCTTTCATATAAACAGGCTTCCCGTTAAGTTTAAAATAAAAACCTTCCCCTATGGAATCTTTTTCGCTTATCAATTCGACGGATCTGATTCCTAATTTTTTTGAAAATGATTCTTTTTTATAACCATCATTTAAAAGCTCCACATCAATATCATATAAAAAAGGTATTCCTAAATTATGTGTCCACCAAAGCTTTGGATTTTTAATCGTAAATGGAATGCTGTATTCAGATTTATCTGGAGAAATTACTAGGGTGGAAGTAAACGTTTCCTTTGTATTATTATTCGTGATTTTAATGGTTGTTTCTTGTTTATTTTGGCTGTGAATAGTCAATTCAGCTGAAATATTAGCGATGGAATCCGAAATAAAATTCGTTTTAAGAAACACTTCTTTAAATCGAATATTTTTATAAGAAATAAGAGCGATATTTTTAGTAATCCCCATTGTTTTAATAGTTGGTCCCCAATCCCAACCATATTGAAATTGTGGTTTTCTAGTAAAAACTCGAGGAGCTTCTGGAAGTTCGTAATCTAGCTTCTTACTTGCTTTTTTTTCAATTGAATCGGTAGCATGTAATTTAACTCGTAAAACGTTTTCAAATTGTAAAATATCGCTTATATCTACTTCCCAGCTTCTGAAGGCATTGTTCGTATTTAAAATTAAACTATCATTTAAAAAAATGGATGCATAGGTATCTAAACCATCAAAGCGCAAAAAATGTTTCGATTTTAGGAAGGTCTCTTCAGTAACTAAAAAATGAGTTTTGTAAAACCAATTCTTTTCAGAAATCCATTGTATAGAATCTTCATTATTAGCTTTAAATGGTTGTGGGATTTTTTTTAGATTTAATAAATCGGTTTGTACCGTACCCGGAATAATTGCTGGCATCCATAAAGAATCTCCTTCTTGAGAAAACGTCCAATTTTTTAATAGATATTGATGTTCTATGTCGTTTTTTGATTTTTTACAGGAAATAAAAAATAATATAAAAATCAAATAAAAAAGAGAAGTTAGCTTCATCAAACTAGAAATTACATACTGTTAAATTCATATTCTCTTTCCACTTTGCAAATTCGCACTTTATACCATGTTTTTTTGAGTTGTTTTTAGAAGAATTGTTTCCTTTAAAATGATGTTTTTGATCATTATTATAGCTTAAAAGCACAAAAAGTCCGATTAAAAGCGTTAAAATTCGTTTCAATAGTAAAATATTTTATAAAAAAGCTAAGATAAGCTAAAAGCATTGTTACTACAAGGCTCGTAAGAATTAAAATGTAAGAAAAACCCCAAAATTATAGTCAAAAATATCGACGAAATACACAATAAATAGGATGAAATGCATTTTTTTAGTTTTTTTTTATATATTTGTACCCGCATCAAGCCCCAAATTTGATGTCCCAGATTATGAAACTTTTTAAAACTAGCCTACTTGCTATTGTATTATTATTTACGGTAGCATCTTGTTCAAAAGATGATAGTATAACTCTAGATGAAGCAGATTATACTATCAATTTAAATTTAGCCCATGAAACCAATTGGGAGTTAGCTGATGAAATTCTTGTTTTAGTCAATGAACATAGATCATCTTTAGATTTACCAATTATTGAAAGAGATCAGCAATATGCCTCTGCTTATGCAGTACAACACACTAATTATATGATTGATTTGAATCGGATTAACCATGATAATTTTGGTGAACGTTCAGAAGCTCTAAAACAAAATGGAGCTATTCGCGTAGGAGAAAATGTTGCCAATGGATATGAAACAGCAGAAGCGGTAGTATTTGCTTGGTTAAATAGCCCAACACACAAGCATGTTATAGAAGGTAATTATACGCATTCAGGTTTTGGTATTATTCCAAATGAAAACGGATCTTACTTTTTCACTCAACTTTTCTATAGCAAATAAAATTACTTTTACAATTCAACCATTTAACGTATTTTTACCTAAACTAAGATAAAAATACGTCTATGGATATCGCAAAACCTTTTAATTTAAATACGTGGATAGAAGATAATAGAGACTTGCTAAAACCTCCTGTTGCCAATAAAAATTTATATGTTGCATCTAAGGATTATATAGTGATGATCGTTGCAGGACCTAATGCAAGAAAGGATTATCATTTTAATGAAACTGAAGAGTTATTTTATCAATTAGAAGGCAATATTCAAGTTAATATTCAAGAAGACGGCCAAAAGCGAGAAATGAAACTCGGACCTGGTGACATGTTTTTACTTCCAGCAAATACACCACACTCTCCTGTAAGAGCAGAGGGTTCTATCGGTTTAGTGGTAGAACGCGTTCGAAAAGGAAAAAACCTTAAGGATGGTTTAATGTGGTTTTGTGATGATTGTAACCATAAACTTTATGAAGTTTATTTTGAACTACAGGATGTAGAAAAAGACTTTCAACCCCATTTCAAAGAATTTTATGTTTCAGAAGCATTGCGAACCTGCGATAATTGCGGTACCATAATGGATACAGATTATCGGTTTATTAGTGATTAATTCAAACAATCCTAGTATCACAATCAAAAAGTAAAAGAAGCTAACCATTTTTTTTCATTTTTCAATATTCTTTAAAATCTTATAAGGAATTCGTACCTTTACAGACTAAATTTAGAACAACAAAAAACAAAAAATATGGCTACCATTGCAAACGCATTTGGAATTGAAAATGCATTAGAAAAATTAGGAGTTAACGAAATAAATAAAGGAACTTCAACTGGAAGTAACTGGTTTTCGGAAGGTGAAATGATTTCATCCCATTCACCTGTTGATGGAAAATTAATAGGTAAGGTAACTACTACATCTCGCGAAGATTATGAAAAGGTTATCAAAACTGCTCAAACTACTTATAAAGAGTGGAGAAAAGTGCCAGCACCTCAAAGAGGAGAAATTGTACGTCAATTTGGAAATAAATTAAGAGAACTAAAAGAACCGTTAGGTCAATTGGTTTCCTACGAAATGGGAAAATCATTACAAGAAGGTTATGGTGAAGTTCAAGAAATGATCGATATCTGTGACTTTGCAGTAGGTCTCTCTAGACAGTTAAACGGACAAACCATTCCTTCGGAACGCCCAGGACACGTTATGCGTGAACAATGGCATCCAATTGGAATTGTTGGTATCATTTCAGCATTTAACTTTCCTGTTGCTGTTTGGGCTTGGAATACTGCGCTGGCCTGGATTTGTGGTGATGTATGTGTTTGGAAAGGTTCTGAAAAAGCACCTTTATGCTCTGTTGCTTGTCAAAATATCATTGCAGCTGTTTTAAAAGAAAATAACTTACCAGAAGGAATTTCTAGTATCATCAACGGAGATTATAAAGTTGGTGAAATGATGACCACTGACCATAGAGTTCCCTTGGTATCCGCTACAGGATCTACAAGAATGGGAAGAATTGTTGGTGCTACTGTTGCAGAACGTTTCGGAAAATCATTATTAGAATTAGGTGGCAATAATGCTATTATTATTACTCCTACTGCCGACTTAAAAGTTGTGGTGCCTGGTGCTGTATTTGGTGCTGTTGGTACTGCGGGACAACGTTGTACCTCTACCAGAAGATTGATCATTCACGAATCGGTTTATAATAAAGTAAGAGATGCAATTGTGGGTGCTTATGGACAAATTGTTATCGGAAATCCATTAGATGAAACCAAACATATGGGGCCATTAATTGATAAAGACGCGGTGAATGCTTATTTGGCTGCTATTGAAAAAGCGAAGGCTGAAGGTGGAACTGTTTTAGTAGAAGGTGGCGTTTTAGATGGTGAAGGATTTGAAAGTGGTTGTTACGTAAAACCAGCTATTATTGAAGCTAAAAACCATTTTGAAATTGTACAACATGAAACATTTGCTCCTATTTTATACTTAATGAAATATAGCGGAGATGTTGAAAATGCAATTGATATGCAAAATGGAGTTGCTCAAGGATTGTCTTCTGCAATTATGACTAATGAAATGAAAGAAGCGGAGAAGTTTTTAAGTTTTTCTGGATCTGATTGTGGTATTGCTAATGTAAATATTGGTACTTCTGGTGCTGAGATTGGTGGTGCTTTTGGAGGTGAAAAAGAAACTGGTGGTGGGCGTGAGTCTGGATCGGATGCTTGGAAAGTATATATGAGAAGACAAACCAATACGGTAAATTACTCAGATGAATTACCTTTAGCTCAAGGAATTAAATTCGATTTGTAATAATTTTTTTATAAAAACAAAACCCTGCTAATTAATATTAGCAGGGTTTTTTAATTAGTGTTCTATTTTCACTAATAAATCAATATGCTTTTTTATTGATCATTATTTAGTCTTGATAATAAATAGGTTGTTACAGTGAGAGAAGATAGGAAGTGGTTAGTTTAAAAAACTTAATTAACTATACTTCATTTTACGTAAAATTCGAACTGTTTCTTTATAAGAAGCATAGACAGCATCCTCTTGATTTTTTAAAAATGGCTTTGCTTCATATAGTTTGTTTTTTGCTTCTGTAAAATCATTTAAAAAACAAACAAGATAAGTTGCGGGAAGGTTTTTTAAATCTTTCTGTTCAGAACCGTTTAAAGGGATTTCTTTTTTCAATTTTTCTATAATGGCATTATTTGCATTGTAAATATGATATAAGGTACGTTTGTTAAATTGTGGTGGATTAAATAATAAAACCGTATCCATTTGGTAAGATCCATTTTCATTAAAAGTGATAATAACTTCCTCTAAAGGATAATATTTGTAGCGATTATTCAAGCCTAAATGAACATATTCTATAATTCTAAATTCATGTTCATTATAGCTAATACTTACATCATCTAAATTTGAATAAAACAAACGAACTTGTTCATTTATAAGTTCAATATCTACCCTAGAATAATACGATTCATCTTTTACTTTTTTAATAGTTCCAGCCCAACAAACCACAAATTGTTCTTTAAAAACATGATAAAATGACGGTAAATCTTTGTGTTTTTCATTAATAAACTCGATGACTCCATCCAGTGTATGTTGTATGTTGTTTTTGGCTTTGTTTTCTATAGATTTTACAATTTCAGAATTAACATCTTTAATGACAATGTCAAAATCTTTAGGCATGGAGATACTTCC
>OJHY01000130.1_pt1 | contig 23330 bp, 18 predicted proteins | sample 1595301 | NCBI WGS metagenome assembly OJHY01 (sample SAMN05416880, study PRJEB24817) | seawater metagenome | isolation source: Sea water | place: Canada:Atlantic | collected 2013-11 | reverse complement strand
AAAACAATTTAATGATGAAAAAAATTACTTTTTATTTAGTAGTTTCCTTTTTATTTGTAAATGTTATTTCATTTGCACAAGGAACTATAACTGGAACAATTAACGACAGCGATTTAGGAGGTCCACTATCTGGAGCGAATATCGTTGAATATGGTACAGATAACGGTGCTATCACTGATTTTGACGGAAATTTTGAACTTACAGTAGAAGGTGACCAAGGAACTGTAAATGTTTCTTACCTAGGGTACACTACTCAAACTTATGTTTATGAACTAATTGATGGTGTTTTAGTTTTAGAAGTTATTACGTTAGAGCCAGATCCAAACGCACTTTCAGAAGTTGTAGTTATCGGAACTGGAGTTGTTCAGCTTGCAGCTGGAAGAGCAACCCCTACTGCAGTTTCAACAATTTCTGCTGAAGAGATCGAACTTAGAGGAGGAGCGAATAGAGATATAACTGAATCAATTGCATTTACACCATCTGCAACAGTAACTGGTAATAACGGTTTTGGAGATTCTCAATTATTTTTAAGAGGATTTGATCAAACGAACATTGCAGTACTATTAAACGGTCAACCAGTAAATGGTATGGAAGATGGAAAGGTATATTGGTCTAACTGGTCAGGTCTTTCAGATATTGCAACAACTATTGAAGTACAAAGAGGTCTTGGAGCCTCAAGATTAGCGATTTCTTCAGTTGGGGGAACCACTAATATTGTTATGAAAGCTGCAGACAAAAAACAAGGTGGATTTGTTCGCTTTACTGGAGCAAACGACAGTTATATGAAAGCCACTGCCGGATATGATTCTGGTATGAACGAAAAAGGGTGGGCTTTTTCAGTATTATTAGATTACTGGCAAGCACATAGAAAATGGTCTGAAGGTACTTATGGACAAGGGCAGACCTATTATTTTTCTGTTGGTTATAAGGCGAGTGAAAAACATAACTTTAACTTCTTAGTTACTGGTTCACCGCAATTACATGGTCAAAAATGGTCTCAATCTAAAGAAAGAATTGCTGCTAATCCAAAATATAACCAACATTGGGGTTATTTAAATGAAGACGGTACAGATATATCGTCTGAAAGACAAAACTTTTACCACAAACCAGTTACTAACTTAAACTGGGATTTTACTATTTCTGATAACACTACACTATCTACAGTTGCTTATGCTTCCTGGGGACGTGGTGGTGGAACTGGTCCAAGAGGAAATGGACGTATTAGAACAGCAGACGTTGAAGTAGATGGGGTAACTTTCCCAGGACAAATTGATTACCCTGCAATAGAAGAAGCTAACGCTGCAATAGGTGTAGGTGGTTTTGATGGATACATTAGAAGAGGTTCTATGAATAATCACGCTTGGTATGGAGTGGTTTCTAATTTAAATCATGACTTTTCTGATAACCTATCAGCAAGTGTTGGAGTAGATGCAAGATTTTATCAAGGTGATCACTTTAGACAAGTAGTAGACTTGTATGGTTTAGAAGGATGGACAAATGATAGTGGAGCAAATCAACCAGCAGATTACGTAGTAACTGAAACATACGATGCTAATCCATGGTCAACGTTATTTGATTATGCTCCAGAAGAAGATAGAATCGCTTACGATAATTCAGAGAAAATAAATTATCAAGGAGTATTTGGTCAACTAGAATATGCTACAGATAGGTTTACAATATTTGCTCAGGGTGCTTTTTCTAACCAATCTTATGAAAGAGAAGATAGATTCGATGGAGGTGTAAAATCTGATAAAATTAGTAAAACTGGATATAATATAAAAGGGGGTCTTTCATATAAAATCAATCCAGATAATACGATCTTCCTTAATGCAGGTCAATATTCAAGACAGCCTTATTTAGATAATGTTTTTAATAGAAATAGAGGTCAAATTACAGAACCAATATCTCCAGCAGTAGAAAACGAGAAAATTACAAGTTTTGAAGCTGGATACCATATCAAAGCAAATCGTTTTAGAGCAAACTTTAATGCATATGCAACAAATTGGACAGATAGAACATTATCAAACTTTGATACCGATGATAGTGGAACTCCTGATGATGATACAGATGATATAGATTTAACTATCCTACAAAGAGGAATCACACAATTCCACTCTGGAGCTGAATTAGATGTTAATTATAGAGCTACTGATTGGTTAACAATACAAGGATTTATTTCTGGTGGTTCTTGGTATTATAAAGGAGACGCTGAGGTTTCTGTTTTTAACGCTGAAAACAATTCGCAAATAGGCATTACAGAAATAGTGAATCGTGATGGTATTAAAGTATCATCAGCGCCGCAATTTACTACTGGAATAGGTTTTGATGCGAAAGTTGTTGAAGGGTTAAGTATTGATGCTCGTATTAAATATAATGACAATCATTATGAATTTACGAATGTATTTACTGAATCAGCAGATTTTAAAGGAGCTCAATTAGATAGTTATGCATTGACTAATGCTGGTGTTACCTACCGTTTTAGTTTTGGTGATAATAAAATGACTTTTAGAGCTAACGTGTTTAATGTTTTTGATAAAATTGCAATCAATCAATCTGATAGATTTGGATATTTTATCACTGGTGGTAGAACATTTAATGCTTCTATGCGTTATGAATTCTAAAACTTAGAATATAACAATACTTAAAGCGCCCTAATTTTATTGGGGCGCTTTTTTTTAGTAACTATATCACCTTTGAATAAACAATATTGCTAAGAATTGCAATAATCTGTTATCTAGTGGTTTTGAATCAAATTGGATTAATAGATTAAATTAATAGATTATATTAATTATTCTTGTATTTTTATTTCAAATATTAATTAACAAAAACACCATACTATGAATGCTACAAAAGCTAATATTATAAATTCAGTTTGTTTGATCGCAATTGGATTGTGGGGATATCTTGAAGTAATTTCACCAACCGCACTTATCCCGGTAGGTTTTGGTGCAGCTTTAATTCTTTGTTCACCAGGAGTAAGAAAGGAAAATAAAGTTGTTGCGCATATAGCCGTTCTTTTAACGCTTGTTATTTTAATTGCCTTAGTAGGTATGAGATTACCTAAATCAATAGATCAAGGAGGCTTAGGACTTTTAAGAGTGTTGTTAATGATTGGAACTTCTGCTTTTTCGATGGTTTATTTTGTAAAAAGTTTTATTGCAAATAGGAAAGCTAGACAATAATACATCATATATATTTTTATTGGACATAACCAATATGGCATAATCATATAAAAGCCTCCAATTAGAATTCTAATTGGAGGCTCTTATATTAAATCTGGTGGTATTATTTCTCTTTAATTAAGTATATATAAACTGGAAAATGGTCACTATAACCACCCGTATAACGACCCTCTGCATAACTACGGTATGGATAGCCTTTATACCTACCATGAGCATTTACTAAATAGGTTTTATTATAAATACCTGCCTTATAAAATCGATAACTTGAGAACTCTTTTTTTGTTAATTCTGTAGATATAATTATTTGATCAAAAAGATTCCAGTTATCTCTGTAAGCAAGCGATCCTAAACCTTTTTTAGCTATATCCTCCATAGGATTATACAATTCTTTAATGCTAAGCCCTTCTTTTTTCTGTTGTGCTTTTAAATACTTTTTTATACTAGGACTTGTCGGGTCATCATTAAAATCTCCCATTGTTATAATTTTTGCGTAGGGATCTTCGCTAAATAAAGAATCTATTATTTGTCTATTTAATTTTGCTGCTTTAATTCGTTTTGATCGACTTCTTTTTTCTCCACCTCTTCTAGATGGCCAATGGTTTACAATTAGGTTTATTTTATCTCCATCTAATATCCCACTCACTATCAATTGGTCCCTAGTAAAAACCCGTTTAGATTTATCGTTATCATCATAAATTAATAATTCTTTTGCCTTGTAACTGGTAGGGGTAAATAATTTCTTTTTATATAATAAAGCTACATCAATCCCTCTTCTATCGGGTGAATTAAAATGTATAATACCGTAATCTTTTTTGATTAAAGGTTTTTGATTTACTAAATCTTCTAAAACCGTTCTGTTTTCAACTTCACATACACCAATAATAGCAGGAGTTGTTCCAGAAACATCAGCTCCAATTTCTGCAATCACCCTTGCCATATTTTTTAATTTATCTTGATAGATTTCTTTCGTCCAATGGTCTTTTCCCTCAGGAGTTCTGTCATCATCAAAAGTAATTGGGTCGTTTTCAGTATCAAATAAATTTTCCAAATTGTAAAAAGCAATAGTGTTCACTTTATATGTTTTTGAATTCTGACCAAAACTAACCGTTAAATATAGTATTGACAGGACTAAAGAATAGTGTATTCGTCTCATATAGTAAGTATTATGAAATGTTTTTTTAAATATTTTATAATTCAAAAGTAGTTATTTCAAATTTATTGCTTAAATTTAACACACTTCCCTTTTTATAAGTACATATAAATCTTAGCAAACGTATAAAACAAAATGAGAAAATTTATTTTCACATTAGCTGTTGTATATATTAGCGGTACCATTTTACATGCTCAAGAGGCTGTAATAAAAGGAAGGTTGGTAGATACATATTCAAGTGAAGTAATCACAGACGTACAAATACATATTTTGTCTTCAAATTTTGAAACAAAGACAGATATGAAGGGATTATTTGCCTTGATAGGTTCAGATTTTCCAAAAGGTGAACAAATTCTCGTAGTCAGTAAGTTGAATTACATTACTCAATGTATTCCTATTACCATTCAAAACGGAGCAACCATTTATCTAGATCCTATTATTATGGATATAGATTTAACCGAATTAGAATCTCAAATAGGACTTATTAATCTTTCTGATAGTGAACTAGAGGGTGATTTTGGAGTGTCAGCTACTAATGTTTCAGGACTCTTACAGGCATCAAAAGATACTTTCTTAAATGCAGCAGCTTTTGATTTTAGTACTACTTTTTTTAGACCAAGAGGTTTAGATAATGCCAATGGAAAAGTTTTAATCAACGGTATTGAAATGAACAAACAATTTAACGGTCGCCCACAATGGGGGGACTGGGGAGGACTTAACGACGTGCAAAGAAACAGAGCTTTTACTATGGGATTAAAAGCTAATGATTACACTTTTGGCGGCCTTGCAGGAACAACTAATATGGTAATGAGGGCTTCAAAGTATCGTAAAAGCGGACGAGTTTCATTTGCCGCAGCCAACAGAAGCTATAAAGGTCGTATAATGGCATCGTACCATAGTGGAGTTTCTAAAAAAGGCTGGGCCTATTCATTTTTAGTATCTAAACGGTTTGGAAACGAAGGGTTTATTGATGGAACATTATACGATGCTAATTCATTTTTCGCTTCTGTAGAAAAGATTATAAACGAAAATCATTCATTAAATTTTACCTCATTTTATACTCCAAATCAAAGAGGACGTTCAACAGCGATAACACAGGAAGTAAAAAACCTAAGAGGGATTCGATACAATCCTAATTGGGGATACCAAAATGGAGAATTTAGAAACAGCCGTGTTCGCAATATTAGAGAGCCAGTGTTTATGTTAAATCATTATTGGAAAATAAATAAAAAAATGAATTTGAATACGAATGCTTCTTATCAAACTGGAAGTATTGGTAATACAAGAGTTGATAATGGAGGAACTCATTTAATAGAATTTAATGGCCAAGAAGCTTATTTAGGTGGAGGTAAAAATCCTCTTGGAAATTATTACCAACGATTACCTAGTTATTTTTTACAAGACCCAAATCCAACTGAAGGGGATTTCCAAAACGCCTATTTAGCAGGACAAGAATTAGTTACTAATGGACAATTAGATTGGGAATCTCTTTATAGAGCAAATGCAATTTCAGTTTCTACTGGAGGAAATTCTATTTATGCTATTCAAGAGGATAGAATTGATGATACTCAGTTTACAGTAAATACCATTTTCTATGCTCAAATTGCAGATAAGATATTATTTAATGCGAATATTAATTATCGAAATTTAAAAAGCGAAAATTTTTCTGAATTAAAAGATTTATTAGGCGGAACAGGATTTTTAGATGTAGATTTTTTTGCGGAAGGTGAAGATGGGGAAGTAACTATTGAAGTTGGAGATATTGCTCAAACTGATCTTAGGAATCGAAATAGAATTGCTAAAGAAGGAGATCGTTATAAATATAATTATGAGGTTAATTCAGAGGTATTATCTGGTTTTGCCCAAACTCAATTTAAATACAATCGAGTAGATTTTTATATAGGAGCTTCTGTTTCTAATACGAATTATCAACGGAACGGTTTGTTTGAAAATGGTAATTACCCAGGGAATGAATCTTTTGGTAAAGGTGAAAAACAAAGTTTTACCAATTATGGAATAAAAGCTGGTGCCACTTATAAAGTAACAGGTAAACATTTAATAGATTTAAATTTAGGATACCTATCAAAAGCACCAACCATTCGAAATACATTTACAAATGCCCGTCAAAATAATGCAATTACTATTGGTTTAGAAAGCGAGAAAATCCAGAATGTGGATATTGGATATATTTTTAGATCAGCTATAGTAAAAGCTAGAATTACTGGCTTTTATTCAAATTTTAAAGGCGGAAGTGATTTAGGTTTTTATTTTACTGAAAATATTTCTGGTTTAGGATTGGAGCAAGATGCATTTATACAAGAAGTAATGACCAATGTTGAAAAACAATATATCGGTGGAGAATTAGGAATTGAAGCACAAGTTACACCTACTATAAAGTTAAAAGGTGCAGCATCGATGGGTCAATATACGTATAGCAACAGTCCAAACTTATATATTACAAGTGATGATTTAAAGGGACCAGTTTCATTTGGAAATGGCACCACTAAATTAAAAAATTATCATGTTGCTGGAGGTCCAGAAAGAGCATATCAATTGGGTATTGAATATCGAGATCCAAAATTTTGGTGGGTAGGATTAACAACTAATTACTATTCTAATGCTTATCTAGATATCAATAATTTAGCACGATCAGATAATTTTAGTTCAGATTTTGATGGACAGCCCTTTAACAATTATGATTCAGAAGTTGCGAAGGAATTATTAAAACAAGAAAAGTTTGACGATTACTTTCTAGTAAATGTAACTGGAGGTAAGTCCTGGAAAATTAAACAATATTATATTGGATTTTTTGTGTCCATAAATAATGCTTTAGATCAAGAATATGTGACTGGTGGATTTGAACAAGGAAGAAAATCAAACTATAGAGATGTAAAGGAAGATAAATCACTTGAATATGGGCCTGTTTTTGGACCTCGCTATTTCTTTGGTGCTGGAGCTACTTATTATGTAAATGTTTACGTAAGATTTTAATTAAAAAATACAGACGGATGTATCATCAACATAAAAATAAAACTTATCGACATGAAAATTATAAAAAATTATAAACTAGCAGCTTTTTTCTTTACAATGACCTTGATAATATCTTGTTTGAAAGATGATGATTACGAAGTGCCAAACACAGATCCTGTTGCTCCAATTATAAATGGAACTGTAATTACAATTAATACTTTAAACTCTTTGTTGGAACAAGAACAAAATGCAAATGGTAATGATGTTTTGAGTTTTACCGAAAGTGATTTGTTTATTTCTGGATTCGTAATTTCAAATGATAAAGCAGGAAACATATATGAAGAATTAGTGATACAAGACCTATCAGTTAATCCTAGCAGAGGAGTAAAAGTTTTAATAAATGTTAGCCCTTTATTTACCACTTTTGAATTTGGTAGAAAAGTATTTGTTAAACTTGATGGTTTATCTATAGGGTATAATGGAGGTGTTTTATCTCTAGGATTTAGAGATGGGAATCAAGTTTTAGCTATTGCTGAATCACTTATGGATCAAACAATCATAAGAGCTACTGAGTTATCAGAAATAGAACCATTATCAATAAATATTTCAGATTTTTCAGCAGCTAAAACAAATCTTTATTTGAGATTAAATGACATACAATTTAATCGCAATGATGCATTGGGTGAAAATCGTAAAACTTTTGCTGCCGAATCAGAAGATGAATTTAACGGAGAAAGAAATTTAGAGAGTTGTATCGAGGGCTTCAGTGTAATCTTAAGCACTAGCACATTTTCAGATTTTAAAGCTATTGAAGTGCCTCAAGGAAGGGGATATTTAGATGGAATATTAACCTATAACTATTTTGGAGATACTTTTAATATAGTATTAAACTCTCCAGAAACTATCTATTTTGATAGTACAGACCGTTGTGATCCTGTTGAGGTAGATTGTGGTTTAGCAGAAACAATTGGAAGTAATGTAATATTTAGTGAATTGTTTGATTCACAAGAAGACGGGGAGTCAATTACTGGAAATGGTTGGATAAATTATACACAAGAAGGTTCTAGAGATTATGAGGCTTATTTTAGCGATGGTGGTAATGAAAACCCTTCTCTAGGAATTTCTGCTTCAATTGGTTCTTATAATTCTAATGATGATAGCACTATTGCTTGGTTAATTATGCCAGAAATTGATTTTGATGCTCAAGATGGTGAAACGATCAGCTTTAAAACTTCTAATAGTTTTTCTGATGGTAGTATATTAATGTTATTATTCTCTAGTGATTGGGATGGAAATCCAAACACTATTACTGCCAGTACTTGGGATAGTTTAACAGGTGCTTATATAGTTCAAGATGATGATTTTTATGGGGATTGGTATCCTTCAGGAAATATAAGTTTAGATTGTATTAACGGAAAAGGGTATATTGGATTTAAATATATAGGAAGTGGTAAAGAAGATTTTGATGGAACCTATGAAATAGATGAAATTATCATAAACTCTAACTAGTTTAAATAAATATTAATTTTTTTTGCTTCAGTTTTATATATAAAATATTAGAAGATTTTTTATTACTACCAAGAATGACCTTTCAATTTTAAAGCAGCTTTTAAGATGTCTTTTTGACTAATTTGACCCACTAATTTACCTTCTTCTAAAATAGGAAACCTTCTTCTTTTTGAAGTAATAAATTTTTCAGCAGCATCAAAAATATTCATATCACCATTAATGGTTTCGACATCTTTAGCCATGTGTTCTTCTATATTTATATTTTCTAAAGGTTGATTGTAATAACGGCTTTCGGTAATTTGTTTGATACAATCCCCTTCGGATATAATTCCAACTAATTCATTATTTTCATTAACAACGGGTCCTCCAGAAATTCGATTTTTAATAAGTTGATTCATTACAAACAAGACTGACTGTTGAGGTTTAAATACAATTAATTTTTTGGTCATATAATCAGAGACAGTTATGTTTTCGGGTTTGTCTTTTTTACTTTTAAACCTTTTTCCAATAAAACTTTTAATTCCCATAATAATAGTAGTTTAACTCTCTAAGTTAATCATAAATATTAAGAACTCCTTCCAGTAAATAGTAATATTTACTTTTATTGATATTATTTGGTACTTTTAAAGCGTATAAAAATTCTATTTATGAAGCGTTTTCAACCCTTAATATCTTTCTTTTTAATAATTGGCTTGGTGTACTTAAGTTTTTCCAGTTTAATGCCTAAAAGTGGAACTCCAGCCTCAATTTCTGAAACTAAATTTTCCACAGAAAGAGCTTTAATTCATCTAAGAGAAATTACGAAAGCTCCTCATTATATTGGAACTGAAGAACACGCTAGAGTTAGAGAATATATTGTAGAACAATTAAATGGATTGGGTTTAAAAACCGAAATTCAAGAAGGATTTATTATCAACCCTAAGTGGAAGAGTTTAGATAAACCTAAAAATATACTCGCAAAAATTAAAGGGTCTGGAAACGGCAAGTCTTTATTGCTCTTGTCTCATTATGACAGTGCTTTAACTCCCTCGTTTGGTGCTAGTGACGCAGGAAGTGGAGTCGTTACTATTTTAGAAACGATTCGCGCTTTTCAAGCGAGCGCAAAAACACCAACAAACGATATTATAGTTTTATTTACCGATGCGGAAGAAGTAGGATTGGATGGAGCTAGACTTTTTGTTAAAAATCATCCCTGGGCAAAAAATGTAGGAATTGCTTTAAATTTTGAAGCTCGTGGTAGTGGAGGTCCTAGTAATATGATTGTGGAAACCAATTCCGGTAATAAAAATTTAATCAATGCTTTTATGGAAGCTGATGTTAAGTTTCCGGTGGCTTCATCCTTAATGTATAGTATTTATAAAATGTTACCTAACGATACAGATTCTACTGTGTTAAGACAAGGAGGCGATATTGATGGTTTCTTTTTTGCATTTATAGATGATCATTTTGATTACCACACTGCCAATGATAATTTTGAAAATCTAGATCGGAATACCTTACAGCATCAAGGAGAATATTTACTACCATTGGTTCATTATTTTGCGGATGCAGACCTTAGTTCTTTAAAATCTTCGGAAGACCATGTGTATATAAATGTGCCAATTCTTAAAATGATTAGCTATCCTTTTGCATGGATAATTCCGATGTTAATTTTAGCGATTTCAGTTTTTACTATTTTAATCGTTTATGGATTAAAGAAGAAGGTGCTTTCTGGTAAAACGATTGCAAGAAGCTTTGTTCCTTTTTTATTAGCATTCGTTAGTTGTGGACTTATAGGTTTTTATGGATGGAAGTTGCTCCTGGTACTGTACCCACAATATTCAGAAATTCAACATGGTTTTACCTATAATGGGCATACTTATATTTCATTTTTTGTACTCGTATCATTAGCAATTTTATTTGGGGTTTATCACAGGTATTCTAAAAAAACAAACCTTGCAAGTTTGTTAATTGCGCCACTTATATTTTGGTTACTCATCAACGTAATAGTTGCTATTTATTTAAAAGGTGCAGCATTTTTTATTATCCCAGTTTTTTTAGGACTTCTGTCCTTGTGGATATTAATACGTCAAGAAAAACCCAATCTAATATTAATGGTTATAATTGGAGCTTTAGCTATTTTTATGTTTGTGCCTCTTATTCAATTTTTCCCGGTAGGTTTAGGTTTAAAAATGTTGGTAGGAAGCTGTTTAATTACTGCATTGCTTTTTGGAATTTTACTACCCGTCTTTGGGTTTTATAGCAAGAAAGGAATTCTTTCTGCGGTATTTATTCTCTTAGCGATTGTGTTTTTTATAAAAGCACATCTAACAAGTAATTTTACTTCGGAAAGACAAAAACCAAATAGTTTAGTGTATTATTATGATGCAGATACCGATGAAACTTATTGGGCCACTTATGACAAAATATTAGACGATTGGACCAAAGGATATTTAGGAGAAAACCCTGAAGAAGCATCCAACTATATTACCCATGCATCTGGAAGTAAATACGCTAAAGGCTATAGCTTTGCTGTGGAAGCACCTGCTAAAAAAATTCCTTTATTTAAAGCAGTATTAAATAGTGATACTATTATAAATGATATTAAAAAGAGAACTTTTACCATCATTCCAAACCGAAATGTAAATCAAATAAGTTTATATGTAGCAGAAGGGGTGGAGTTTGATTTTTTGTCTTTTAATGGTCAAAGTTTACCATTAAACAACAATGAAAATAGTGCTTCACAAAAAATTAAGAGCAATGAATTAGTGCGGTATTATGTTTCAGATAAAGATAGTTTAGAGGTTTCTTATGAAGTTTCAAAAGATCAGAAAGTTTCTTTTACGGTGATGGAATACTCGTATGATTTATTAGATCACCCTCAATTTAAGATTAATAATAGAGCAGAAAATATGATGCCGAAACCGTTTGTAGTCTCGGATGCTATTATTGTAAAGAAAAAAATCACTATTGATGACTTGCCTTTAAAGATCAAAGATTCTAACAGTAATACTCTTATTTTAGAATAAAAAAAAGCACATTAAGAATTTCTTAATATGCTTTTTTTTATAAATCTTATGGTATTACCAAATTCGAACGCGTTCTGCAGCAGGAACAAACATTCCATCACCTTCTTTAATATCAAATGCTTCGTAGAAAGCATCAATATTAATAAGAGGTTGTGTTGCTCGTACCATCCCTGGAGAATGTGGATCTGTTTTAATGCGATTTCGCAATTCCTCGTCTCTAGTTAAGGTTCTCCAAACAGTTGCCCAACTCATAAAGAATCGTTGTTCTGCCGTAAAGCCATTAACATCTTCTGGTCTTCCGTTCTTTTTGTAAAGTAATTGTAAACCATCGTATGCACCTAAAACTCCTCCAAGATCACCAATGTTTTCTCCTAATGTAAATTTTCCATTGATATAAACACTATCCAATACTTCTATCTTACTGTATTGCGCTGCCAAAGCATCTCCCCTAGCTGTAAATTGTATTAAATCTTCTTCAGACCACCAATTTACAAGATTTCCATTGGCATCAAAACGAGCACCACTATCATCAAATGCATGAGAAATTTCATGACCTATTATGGCACCAATTCCACCATAATTTACAGCATCATCTGCTAAATAATCATAAAAAGGAGCTTGTAATATCGCAGCAGGAAATACAATTTCGTTATTTAAAGGGTTAAAATATGCATTTACAGTTTGTGGTGACATTCCCCACTCTGTTTTATCTACTGGTTCTCCTATTTCCGATAAATTTTTAGTGAATGCCCATCTATTTACTGCAGTGATATTTTCAAAATACGTATTACTCTTTTTAATCTCCATCGTCGAGTAATCTTCCCAGGTATCTGGGTAACCAATTTTTACCGTAAATTCATCTAATTTTTCAATGGCTTTTGTTTTGGTTTCATCACTCATCCATTCTAATAAATGAATGCGAGCTTGATAAGCAGTAATTATATTTGCAATCATTTCTTCTGCATTTTCTTTTGCCTCTGATGGAAATTTAGCATCCACGTACAATTTTCCCAAAGCTTCTCCAAGATTATTGTTAACAACTCCTAATGCACGCTCTTTAGCAGGCTTTCTTTCTTTAGTACCTCTTAAATAGTTACTATAAAATTCCCAGTTGGCTATTTCAATTTTTTCCGTTAAACGATTCGCACTACTAACAAAAGTATCCCAACGCAATAGTGTTTTAATATCATCGATAGTATGTCTTGTTAAAAATGAATTTAATGCAATGATAAATTTAGGTTGTGTTACGATAAGGGTATCGATTTTTTGTTTAATTTTTTTATCAGCCATCATATTTTCGATATCGAATGATGGAATTAACATTTGTGTATCTGAGATAGATGTTGGATTGTTATAATTACGCATATCTCTACTTTGTACTTTATCCAATCGAGGTATTGCTAATTCTGTTTCCATCGTTAGGATTTTTTTTGCAGAAGCGGTAGCAGAAATTTCATCATCCCCCAAAAATTGTAGCATTCTTGAAATATGTTCTACATATTTTGAACGAATTTCCACAGATTTTGTGTCCATATCTAAATAATAATCGCGATCACCAAGGCCAAGACCGTTCTCTGTCAGATACGCAGCATTTATAGCACTATTATTTAGGTCTCCAAATGAAACAAACTCCATAAATGGGGAACTTACATTGGGAACTGTCATTAAAACGGTTTGTAGATCATTTAGATTCTTTATGCCAGCAATAGCATCTAAAGCAGGTTGTAATGGAGTTATTCCCGCTGTATTACGAGTATCAAGATCAAGCTTTGAGTCGAACAAAAATAATACTTTCGCCTGATCGGTATCCGAAGCGTAGTTTCCGTTTTTTTTTGCTTTTGCTATGATTTCAAGAACATCTTTATCGGTAGATTTTCGCAAAACAGAAAACCCTCCCCAGAGGCTAATATCCTTAGGAATTTTTGTATTTTTCATCCAATTCCCATTCACATAATTATAAAAATCATCTTTTGGATTTACGGTAGTGTCCATATTTTCCAGAATAATACCATGTGATAATTCGGTTGCTTTTTTAGAATCTTTAGTGGCTTCACCACAAGATGTTAGCAGCAACGAAATAGAAGCGATTAAAGTTGAAAACTTAAATGCTGTTAATTTCATAATATAATTATTATTTATGTTGTTGTGAAGGCCTTAAATAGTAGTTTTTGTTAGCGTAAAAAAATAATTATTTTTTATTTTGGTCTTCTAATTCTGCTTTATAAACAGCATCTAGAAATTCTTTTTGAAGTCCTAATTCTTTTGTCTCACTGTCAATTCTTTGTAAATCGATGGCATCTTTTTCAAATTTCTCATTGATCTGAATAAACAAATTTCTCACAGAAATATTCATTTCCTTAAAATAATCTTGAAGCCTTACAGAATCAAAATGAACTTTATTTATTTCTAGATTTAATAGTTGAGTTCGCGTTTTTACTACAATTACTCTTGAGAAAATTAAAGGAGTATTTAAGGTGTCAGGGATTTTTTTAATTACAGAGTCGATATGAGAAACCATAAGAATTGATTTGGTTTGTATAACCTCCATAGAATTACCATTAATAGTTTTTGCTTGTTCTTCAAAATCTTCGAAAGCTCCCCAATGTATTACTTCTGCTCTTGCATTTTCTGAGATTATTGGAAATTCAAAATTAGTATTACCATAAATACTTGAATTTATTTTTTGAGGAATTACCTTTTGTGTTGATTCAACCTTGTTGTTTCCACAAGATAATAGGATTAAACTTACGGTAAAAAAGATAAGAAATTTCATTTGATAAAAGTAAATAATCACAAATATACAAGTTATATGGACATATTAAAGTTAATTTTGAGTGAATGTAAAAGAGAAGAATATCCTTATATTTACACTTTAAAAAATAAAAATTTGAAAAAAATAACTCTTATAATAGGTGCGTCAGGTCAAATAGGAACAGATCTAACAATGCAATTGAGAAAGAAATATGGAAACCAAAATGTAATTGCTACAGATATTAGGGAAGACGATGGAACCTTAAGTAAAGATGGTCCTTTCGAAGTTTTAGATGCCATGGATTACCAGGGTATTGAAGACATAGTTATAAAGTATGAAATTACAGATGTTTATTTGTTAGCGGCCATGTTATCTGCTACTGCTGAAAAGTTTCCGATGCGTGCATGGAATTTAAATATGAACTCATTATTTAATGTTTTAAACCTTGCTAGAGATCAAAAAATTAAGAAAGTGTTTTGGCCTTCAAGTATTGCAGTATTCGGACCTACTTCTCCAAAAGAGAACACACCACAAAGGACAATAATGGAACCTTCTACAGTTTATGGAATTAGTAAACAAGCTGGTGAAAGATGGTGTGAATATTATCATAATATTTATGGTGTGGATGTTCGAAGTATTAGATATCCAGGTTTAATAAGTTATAAAACTCCACCTGGTGGAGGTACAACAGATTATGCAGTAGATATTTACCATCAAGCTATTAAAAGTAAGAACTATGTTTGTTTCCTAGATAAGCAAACCACATTGCCTATGATGTATATTGATGATGCCATAAGAGCAACATTAACTATTATGGATGCTCCAAAGGAGTCGATTAAAATAAGAAGCTCTTATAATCTATCAGGATTAAGTTTTAATCCAATTGAAATTTCTAAAAGCATAAAACAACAAATTCCAAGTTTTGAAATTTCTTATAAACCAGATTTTAGACAAAAAATTGCAGATTCTTGGCCGAAAAGTATAGATGATACAGATGCCAAAAATGATTGGGGATGGAAAAACAATACATCATTAGAAGAAATGACTGCCATAATGCTTAAAAATTTACAGGATTAAATAATAGTATTTTAAAACCAAGGTCGTTTACCAACCTGGTAGGTATTGTAAAATTCTTCATCACTCTTTGTAAGATAAATAATACCTTCTATAAACCCTATAATCCCAGCAGCACCACAAGTTAAAAATGTGATGACCATTTGAATTATTCCTTCTTTAGTATAACCTAAAATAAATTTATGTATCCCTAATGGTCCAAATAATATAGCCATAATACCAGCTATTACTTTTTTGTTTTCACCATTAGAAGTTAAATCATTCCAGTTTTCTTTAAATTCATTTGCAGTTTGTTTCGCCTCTTTTTCAAATGATTGTTTATTTTCTTCGCTCATTAATAGTTGGTTTTTAGCAAGTTGATTTGTAAATATAATAAATAAGCACTATCAATTGGCTCCCAAAGTTTAATTTTATTAGCTTCATTGTTTAAAACTCAACCAAAATCGCCATAATCATCGGTATCTAATTTCAAATGGTTTAGACCAATTTTGTTGTTTAGGCTCTTTCGTTTTAAAAATAACTTACCTTCTAATCCAATTATTCGTTTTATGACCTTAGGTTTTAATTTCTTTAAATTTGCGCACTATCTTATCTACAATTACTTGGGCTAACTTCTCTTTACTTTCTATTGTCCATCCTGCAATATGAGGACTTAAAATTACATTATCCATACTTAATAATTCAGATAAAGATGCTGGGATTTTATTGGAGAATAATGATTCAAACGAACTCTTTTCAAACTCTAAAACATCCAAACCAGCTCCTAATAGTTGTCCGTTTTTTAACGCTAAAATCATGTCTGAAGTAACCACACTTTTTCCCCTAGCGGTATTTAATAACCAAAATGGTTTTGAAAATTGATTGATAAAATCGCTATTTACCATTCTGTTTGTTAAGGGGGTCCAAGGAATATGTAAACTCACAACATTCACTTCTTTTTGAAAGGTTATTAATGAAACTTGAGTAGCGTTTTTATCACCAACATTTTCTTTGATATCATAACAAATCACCTTACAATCAAACCCTTGTAGTTTTTTTGAAAAAGCTTTACCCATATTTCCATATCCAATTATACCAACTGTTTTTCCATCTAATTCAATTCCTCTATTTGCTTCCCGATTCCATTTCCCTTTTTTAACTTCAAGATCGGCTTTGTTAAGTTTATTAAATAAGGAAAGAAGCATCCCTAAAGTATGTTCGCCCACTGCATTGCAATTTCCTTCAGGGGCAGATATTAAAGTAATTCCTTTAGATTCAGCAAAAGGAACATCTATACTTTCTAATCCGGCACCTACTCGCGCAATAAACTTTAAATTAGTTCCAGCAGCAATAAAGGTAGAATCGCATTTAAACCTACTTCTTATAACGATTCCATCATATCCTGAAATGATTTGTTCAATATCAGATTTAGAGGAGGTGTAATCTTCTTCGTTTTTATATCCAGCTTTAATTAGCTGCTCAATAAGCAAAGGATGGTTTTTATCTAAATGAAGAATTTTCACGATTTAAATTTTTGGATAATTGCTAATTGTTTTTTCATGTTTAATATTACCTGTGTGAGCGGTACTCAATTTTTCAAATAATAAAACATAAACTTCTTCCCCGTCTTTTGTTACCGGACAATGTTCTACTCCTTTTGGGACTACTATAATTTCTCCTTCATTAATAATTTCAATACGATCCCTAAAATGCATTTCTAAACTGCCTTTAATTACTTGAAATAATTCATCTTCTTTTTCATGCTGATGCCAAACAAACTCACCCTTTATTTTTGCTAAAAGCACTTGCATATCGTCTACGATTGCAATTTGATGAGGGTGCCAGTTCTTGTTGAATTTTGAGAACTTTTCTTTAATGTTTATGGAGTCCACAGTCTTAGAAATTAGTCAAACAAGGTACTAATTTCTTCTGTTATTTTAGTTGGACGAAGTGTTTTTTCATTTACTAAGCACCAGGTAGTTGTTGCTTCGATGATTATTTTTTGATCACTTAATCTAATAATTTTATAATGGCGATCACTTTTAACTCCTTCGTTTTTAGCGATCCACGTAGTTAATTCTAATTTTTCTCCTTCAAAGGAAGCGGCTTTATAATTGATGTTGTGATTAATCACATACCAAACATAATTTTCTTGAAATTTTTTAGGTGCAGCATCATTCCAGTGTTTTTCAGCAGCATCTAGGCACCATTGTAAATAAGTAAGATTGTTTACATGGTTTCTTTTGTCTATCGCAGATGAAGGAACTACAAATATTTTAGTATGTATTTTCATTTAAAAACCAAGAATAAGTTTTGCGATATAAAAGAATAGGAAAATACCAAAAATATCATTACTAGTAGTAATAAAAGGTCCTGTAGCTATTGCAGGATCAATCCCTTTGCGATCCAAAATGATTGGTACAAAAGTCCCTATAAGTGCAGCAATTATAATTACAACTAACATAGAAATAGCAATTGTGATACTTACAATAAAATCTTGATCAACAATGAAACCAAAAAAGATTACTAATAACCCTAATATGGTTCCGTTAATTAGTGCCAATCCTAATTCTTTTAACAATCGATGAAACAAACTCCCTTTAACAACATCGTTTGCTAAACCTTGTACAATAATAGCGCTAGACTGAACACCAACATTACCTGCCATTGCAGCTATTAATGGTGTAAAGAAAAATAATATTGGATAATTGAATAATGCTTCTTCAAATCCTTGTAAAATATAAACACTGCCCAATCCTCCAAATAATCCTAAAACCAACCAAGGCAGTCTTGCTTTGGTTAATTCTAAAATACTATCATCAGCTTCAACATCTTGAGATATACCCGCTGCCATTTGATAATCTTTCTCTGCTTCTTCTTTTATAAAATCTACAATATCATCAATGGTAATTCTGCCAACTAATACCCCATTTTCATCTACAACAGGGATGGCCTCTAAATCATATTTCTGCATAATTCTTGCTACTTCCTCGTCTTCTGTAGCAACGGTAACAAAATCAACTTTTGGAATATAGACCTCACTAATATGTGTTTTTACAGAAGCGGTTAAAAGATCCTTTAAAGAAAGACGCCCTTTTAATTTTCCATCTTTATCGGTAACATAAATAGAATGAACGCGAGTTACATTTTCTGCTTGTCTGCGCATTTCTCTAACACAACTAGCTACAGTCCATGTTTCTTTTACCTGAACTAACTCTTTTGCCATTAATGCACCGGCAGTATCTTTATCATATGTTAAAAGCTCCACAATATCGGATGCGTGCTCTTCGTCTTCAATTATTTCAATTACCTTTTTTTGAATATGATCATCGAGCTCTGCTACTACATCTGCAGCATCATCAGTGTCCATTTCTTCAATTTCTTTGGCAATTTCTTTTGGTGAAAGATAACTTAGAATCTTTTCTCTATCATCTTCATCTAATTCCATTAAAGCTTCAGAGGTAATTTTACTTTCTAAAGATTTAATAAGATATGCTGCCTCTTCAGGTTTTAATTCCTCTAGAAGTTCAGCAATATCAGCAAAGTGGACTTCGTGTAATAAATCTCTAATTACATTGCCATCTTTTTTGGCGATAAGACGGATTATTTTTTCTAAATAATTAGTTGTTAGTTGAAATTTCATCTTTCTCTAATTTTTGAGTAAGCATAATAAATTCTGAAACCGAAAGTTGTTCAGGTCGCTGTCCAAATATAATATCTTCTTTTAATTTATCGGAGAGATTAAAGACTTTTAAACTATTACGCAATGTTTTTCTTCTTTGCTGAAAAGCAGTTTTTACGACTCTAAATAACATTTTTTCATCACAAGGAAGGCTATAGTTTTCTTTTCTTCTTAAGCGAAGTACTCCGCTTTCTACCTTTGGAGGAGGATCGAATACAGTGGGAGGGACTGTAAATAAATATTCTGCATCGTAAAAAGCTTGTACTAAAACCGACATAATTCCGTAGACTTTACTTCCTTCTTTTTCACAAATACGTTTTGCTACTTCTTTTTGAAACATGCCTGTAAATTCTGGAATTTGATCTCGCCATTCTAAAGTTTTGAATACAATTTGTGTGGATATATTATAGGGGAAGTTGCCAGTGATGGCATAGGGTTCTCCATTAAAAAAATTTTCTAAATCAAATTTTAAAAAATCAGCAGAGATTACTGATAGGTTTTTGTTTTTAAAATGTTGATTTAGATAAATTACAGATTCTTGATCTAGTTCCATTGCTATGATTTCTAGATTTTTTTCTAGAAGATATTTGGTAAGCACTCCCATTCCAGGTCCAACTTCCAACACATTTTTATAAGTATCTTGTGTTAGTGTATCGGCAATTTTTTTTGCAATACTTTCGTCTTTAAGGAAATGTTGACCTAAATATTTTTTTGCTTTTACAGACATTTTAATGATGTGTTATACTATATTCATCTATAATTTCTAATTCTGTACTAAAAGTAAGCATCTTATCCGCAAATTTTAATAAACCATCTTGCCTGAGCTTATCTGCATCATTTTTATAATAACTGTCTAAAGCTTCGCGAGATTTCGCACTGTATTGTATGGCATAAGTAGCACCTCCCATTTCTTCTTCAACTAGTACTTTGGTAAGTTTAGCATCTGTAAATTTTCTGGTAGCTAAAACCAACGGGATATAATTTTTAATCCAAATCAGCCATTCGTCGTGGATACTTTTTTCAATATTTACGGTAACATTATATATAATCATTTTTTATTCTATTTCATCACCCCGAAGCATCCTGTATTTTTTTCTTGCTTCTACAAAGTAGATACTATCTTCAAAATTGAAGATTAATAACTCATAGTATTCTTTTGCTTTTTGAGGTTGATTAAGTTTTGTTTCGTACAGTTTTGCCAATTGATAATGTGCATCATCGGCTAATATATCTTCATTATAAAATTCTATTAAAGCAAGATAACTTTCTATGGCTTTTTCATAGTCACCATTGGCTTCATACAACTCACCTAGTTTTAGTAAAGCTTCATCTTCAATTTTTTCACCTTTGTGATTCTCTAACAAGCTTTTTAAAACTGAAATCGCTTCCGTTTCTTTTTTCTGGAATTTTAAAAGATCGGCTCGGGCAAATTGTTTTAAGGCAGTTTGAGTAGAATCTTCTAAAGAATTATCTTTTATCAGTAAACTCAATTGCATTGCATCATTGGCAATTAATTGTGTTGCCGATTTTTTAAGGACATCTAACTGTACCTGAGCCCAATTAAAATCAAAATTAAAGTAACTAGTCTTTGCAACTTTAAAACGTGCTTCTTGAGCTAATAAATCACCTTTTACTTCCTGTTGAATTTGTGAATAATAGATCAATGCTTGATTGAATTTTTCATCAAAAACCAAGATATCTGCTAAAAGCATTTTAATTCTTGCTATTTGGTATCTTGATAAAGGCTGTTTAGAAAAAGATTTTAAATTTGAAACAGCAAGAGTTTTTTTATTGTTTTGGAAGGCTAAAAAATAATTATAGTCTAATTGAAGCTGATATGTTTTTTTTCCGTTGCCAAATTCATTAAATAAATCTTCATAGCTTTTTTTAATTTTTGGATATTCTTTTTTGGAAGCAGTTTTTAATTTAATCTTCATTAAATGTTGATAGCCTGCTATTTTTTCTTCAGGTGTTGAAGCATTTTCGATTAAAAAATTGACCATTGATATGGCATTTTCATCATCATCATCATTACTGGCAAAATAGGCAATATCTACTATACCAGACAAATCGTTATTTCCGGTACGTTTGTAAATTGCTTTTTCTTGAGTAAATGCTTTTTTATATTCTTTTTGTTGAATAAACAACCAGCTTAATAATTCATTATACAAAACATCAGGTTGCTTTTGTAATTTTTGAAGTAATACTTTTCGGAGTAACACATTTCCTTCTTCGGTAGGGTTTTCAGAGATGTATAGACTGAAGTTTTGTTGAGCGATTCCTTGATAAGATGGTTTTTTTTTAATTAACACTAAATAACTATCAAACATTTTTTCAAGATTGCCTTGTTCACCATAAAGACGTGCTAACTGGTAACTAAAGTCAGTATCTGGAAAAGTATTCATAGCAATTATATAGGTTTCAATTGCGTAATTTAAAAGGCTATATCTTTCAAACGATTCACCAATACTTCTTCCATAATTAAATTTTTTACTTTCATTTACAAAAAGAATTGCTTTGTCATAATTAATATTGGCTAATGAATCATTTTTTTGTAGCGAATAGTTATGGCCTAATTCCACATAAAGTTGAGGGATAATTCTTTTGTTATTTAGCCTTTCTTTTAATAGTTGTTCTGCTTCTTTAAAGTTTTCTAATTGTTGGTGTGAAGCCACAATAGCTTTAAAATAATTAAAGTTTTTATTTTTTTTATAAAGATTGGTATAAAGCGCTAGTGCTTTCTCGTATTCTCCTTGTTCAAAATAGTTTTTAGCCAACAAATTATTTTGAGCATTAACGATAGTTAATGGTAGAAAAAATAAGATGAAAATAATTTTGTACATGGGTTAAAGATAGGGAATAGATTCCTTAATAAAATGTCATTTTATAGAGCATTATTTAAAAATAGGCACTCCTTTTAATTGACCCCATTCGGACCAAGAGCCATCATATAAAAAGTGATTATCTTCTGAAATTAATGTTGACGCTAATATTAAGATACAAGCGGTTAATCCAGATCCACAAGTGAATATTTTTGGCCGTTTGTCTATCTTCAACTTTTTAAAAATAGCAGAAATTTCATTTGGCGAAAGAAATTTTCCGTCTTTTAATACTTCTAAAAATGGGAGGTTTATAGCATTTGGGATATGGCCAGATTTTAAATTTTTTCGAGTTTCTGGAATCAATCCGCAAAACCGTCCATTAGATCTAGCATCTACTAAAATAGCTTCCTTTGATGTTATGTTTTCTAAGATTTTAAAAGATTTTTTTAGAAGATTTGGATTAAATTTTGCTTTAAAATCACCTTCAGGGAGTACTCGATTTTGAATTGATTCTGTAGGGTAGTTTTTATTTTTCCACGATGGGAGTCCACCATCTAGAACAGCAATATTTTTATGCCCCATACTTTTAAACATCCACCATACTCTGGGACTTGCATAAATTCCTATGTTATCATAAACTACAATGGTACTATTGTTATTTATTCCAAGATTTCTACATGCCAATGAAAAATATTTAGGATTTGGTAATGTATTTGGTAATCGGCTTTCTAGATCAGAAAAATTTCTTTTTAAATCAAAATACCGAGCACCTTTGATTTGGATACCAGGAAATTCAACTTTAATATTAGCTATATTACTTTCTAAGCTAACATCTAAAACCACTAAATTAGGTGCGTTTAAATTTTGAGAAAGCCAACTAACAGAGACTAGTGGATTCAAATAAAATTAATTAATAATGTTAAAGCCGCAATAAGGCACTAATACTTCAGGTATTTTAATCCCTTCTGGGCTTTGGTAGTTTTCCAAAATTCCCGCCAAGACTCTTGGTAAGGCTAAAGAACTACCGTTAAGTGTATGGACTAATTTATTTATACCATCTTCATCTTTGTAGCGTAATTTCAGTCTATTTGCTTGAAATGTTTCAAAATTTGAAACTGATGAAATTTCTAACCAACGATCTTGAGCAGTAGAAAAAACTTCAAAATCATAGGTTAAAGCAGCAGTAAATCCTAAATCTCCCC
>OJHY01000128.1_pt1 | contig 23460 bp, 11 predicted proteins | sample 1595301 | NCBI WGS metagenome assembly OJHY01 (sample SAMN05416880, study PRJEB24817) | seawater metagenome | isolation source: Sea water | place: Canada:Atlantic | collected 2013-11 | reverse complement strand
GAGATTCCTCTACGTCTCGTGGGCTCGGAGATGTGTATAAGAGACAGCACCAATGATGATCACCTCACCAATGATGGCGCCGAACTGTACGCTATCAAGAATCAGCATCTGGCCAGTTGGCAGCTCGGTGGTGTCGATCACCACCGCCACCGGTTTGCTGCCGGCCGGTGTGCCGCTGACCTTGATCGGGCTTGCTGTTGGTGTGTTGTTAGCCACTTTCGGCACCAGGGTGCGCACCACCAGGTTATCCGGGTCAGGCAGATCGCCCAGGAAGTTGTTGCCCGAGCCGGTCAACTCTTCCTGGTCTTCTTGTTGGCCTTCGCCGTTGGTGCGCTGACGGATAGCCTGGATGAGGCCGTTGGCACCAGTGCCAGTGCCTTCACTTTCGATGCGCATGCCGGAGCCGGTGGGCAAGCCCACTTCCAGCAGGCGCTCATCGCCTTCTGTGACAACAGGCACATCAGCCTGTTCAGGATCACCGGTTTCTTCTTCGCGGTCTTCACTAATAATATCGATCTCAGTGACATCAACGGTACTGCCGTCTTCGCGGGTTTCGGTGTCTGTATTAACTATGGCACCATCCGCAGAATCATCACTGTTATCACTGCCGCCTGAACTGCCGCCACCAGTCGAGGGCGGAGGCGCCGCTGCTATCGCACCCGTCTCAACACTGGAAACAGACTCGGCTTTACCACCCTCATCGGTATACTGGACGGTAGCGGATATCTTTTTACCCACATGCTCAGCTGCCAGCATCAGGCTTTCTGCAGTCTGATCCGCGAGCACGACGCCATCTGCTCGCCAGACATAACTCAATGCTCCCAGCCCGTCTTTGTCGGCCAGATCCTGATTGATCTGAAGTCGCATACCTGCCTGGGTACCACCGGTCAATTTCACAGTGCCCGTCGGCGCATCATTGATATTGTTCACCACAATACTGACCGTATCACTGGTGCTTGAATACGGATCCGACGAGGATGTCCGGCCAATATTGACGAACTCTCCTCCCTCACCGCTGCTTTGATCCCAGGCATGGAAAGTGATGACATCATCCACGCTGCCATATTCATCAGCAGCAGGCTGCCAGTACAAATGCCCATTCGCTTCCAGTAACAGAGCGTTGTCACTGGCGACAGTTGTGAGCTCTTGCCAGGTACTACCGTTATTACGGGAATACCACAGCGTGCCTTTATCCGTATTGCTGGCGGAGATGACGATACCCTGCTCATCGCCCTGATCAACGTCGCTGACACCGGCCAGCAGGCTGGAGACCGCAGTGGCGCCAGCCAGACTGCCTGTTGCCGGTGCCGCGCTATCTTCATCAATAGCTGTCATCGCGGGAGACTGCGTGTCATCCAGCTCAGGGGAGTCATTGACCGGTGACACTGCCAGGCGGGCGGTAGCCGTTTCAGCAGAGTACGCTGTTGTGCCACCATCCGTGGTGGTATCGATCCGCTGTGCACTACCATTGGTGGAAGCCGCACCGACGGTCTGATCCCAGGCTTTAAATACCAGATCAACCTGACTTTCGGCGTTTTCCCCGTCTGGGACATAGCGCAACTTGGTGGCACTGTTCAATAGTAGCGCATTGTTTTCAGCAACCGATGGCATATCCGCCCAGTTGTCATCATTCTGCGCATCATATTGCCAACTGCCATTACCCGTCATTGAAGTGATCGCGATACCCGATTTATCGTCACTATCAATCTCGCTGTAATTAACGCCGGCAAGAATATCAGCAACCGTTGTCTCAGAACTGGTCTCATCTTCTGTTGTTGACGTCAGACTGAAGATATCGTCATTCGTGATCAACGGCGCATCATTGACCTCTGCCACAAAAACACTGGCTGTATCGCTGGCTGAAGAGAAGTGATAGCTGCCTCCATTATCTCTGACATCACCACGTTCGCCACCATAATTGACATCCATGGCCCGGAAGGTGATCGCATGATCGACGCTACCATTCTCATCACTGACAGGCTGCCAATACAGGCGGTGATCACCATTCAGCAGCAAGGCGCTGCTTTCACTGACTGTACCCATCTGCTGCCAGTTATCACCATCATTCAGGCTGTACCATAACGTGCCTTTGCTGCTTTGGGTGGCCGTGATGGCAATGCCAATATCGGTATCACCATCAATATCACTCACACCACCGGTCAGCGCAGAGACCAGTGTACTGCCTGCCGTATTCCCGTTAACCGGTTGAACAGCATCTTCACTGATGCCAGTCAGAGCCGGGCTTTGTGTATCATCCAATACCGGCGCATCGTTTTGGGCATTAATGGTCAGTGCGACAGAGTCCGAACTGTCGGAATAAAAACCGTTGCTGATATCACTGACACTGGTATCGGCCAGCGACCCTGCAGAGACACCGCCTTCACCAGCGCTCCAGGCTTTAATCGTCAGGGCATCCGTAATCGTGCCGTTATCATTCTGCTCAGGCTGCCAGTAAATCTCATTCGTTTTCGACAAGACCAGAGCATTGCCTTCGCTTAATGTCTCAGTGACCTGCTGCCAGGTTGTACCATCGTTCAAGCTATACCAGAGCGTACCCTTATCACTATTCATGCCGGTAATAGCGACACCTGATACTGGTGTGCCATCCGGGTCACTGATGCCACCCATCAGCGCTGTCGACACCTGTGTGCTACCGGCTGTGCTGCCATCACTGGGTGCGGCAGCATCTTCGTCGATACGGGTAAGACTCAAGTCTTTACTGTCATCAATTTGCGGCAGATCATTCACATGCGCCACATCCAATGTGGCAGTCGCTTCATTGCTGGAGAAGGCACTTTGTCCGCCACGAGCTTCAGCAGCACTCACATCAACAGTATCACCCTGAACACCAGAAGATTGATCCCAGGCATGGAAGGTCAATGCGACTGACTCTCCCTGAACCTGGTCTGGCACATAGCGCAGTGATGTATCCGCAGTTAACAACAGTGCATTTTCATCTGTGAGCTCAGCAATATCAGTCCAGTTATTGTCATCAGTGGAATATTGCCAGGCACCATTGCCACTGGCTCCGCTCAGTGCAATACCGCTATCCGCATTTTCATCAATATCGGCATAGCCAGCATTGTTCAACAAATTTGAAATGGCAAAAGCGTCGCTAGTGGTATCTTCGTCGGTTGCCGAGAGTACCTGAGTGCCTGCTGTCAGGGTTGGCGCATCGTTAACCGAATCCACCGTCACAGCAACCGACTCTTCCTGCTCGGAAAATGATGTCGTCCCCCCTGTGGCAGATGCACTGGCATAAGTACCACTTGTTCCATTAACACCATCCCAGGCGCGGAAGGTAAACACATCAATGGGTCCGTTATCATTACTCTCAGGCGTGAAATACAGCAAGGCATCACCATCCAGAAGTAACGCGTTATCCTGGTCCAGTGACTCTGCTTTATCCCAATTCGCGCCACCGTCAGTGGAATACCAAAGCGAGGCCGTCGTTCGACCACCCAACAAACCCGTAATCGCCATACCTGCCGGATTGTTCTCAACATCCGAGTAACCATCGAGGAGACTGGAGACCAGGGTCGCGCCATCATCCTCATCCTGGGTGATACCACTTTGAGGGTCTGCCTGATCTTCCGAAACGGTGGTTAATGCGGGTGAGTGTCCATCCACGTCCAGCACAGGCGCATCGTTGGCACCGTCTACCTGGAGCGTGACCGTACCAAAATTACTGGAAAAGGCACTTGTTTCACCCGTTTCAATCTCAACCTTTGCCCCATGTGTACCAGAGGTCATGTCCCAGGCCGAAAATCGCAAGTCGGCCGTCTCCGAACTTTTACCATCACCCACGTAACGAAGTTGAGTCTCACTGCTCAGCAACAATGACTGGGAACGACTCACCTCACCCACCGCGCTCCAGTTATTGCCATCAGTGGTATATTCCCAGTCACCATTACCTGAAGCGGAAAAGATCGCAAGGCCTTTATCAGCATCGTTATCCACGTCAGCATAACCGGCACTTTGCAGAAGGGATGTTGCCGTCACTGATGCCGAGGTTTCATCCTCGTCAATCCTGGTCATCTCATATTCTGTGCCACTGTTCAACGTCGGCGGATCATTGAGGTCAGTCACGTTTAGTGTGATGGTGGCCTGCTGGGAAGAAAACGCACTGTCGTCACCGGTAGCCTGGATGTCCTGGGTTGAGGTGCTGGCCCCATCGCTGGCATCACCAGCGCTACCATCCCAGGCTCTGACATTCAGGGTGACATCATCTTCGCCATTTTCTTCATCGGGGGAATAGCGTAGCCGGGTATTTCTATCCAGCAACACGGCAGCGGAAGAGGCCACTTCTCCCACGCCATGCCAGGTATTACCAGTATCAGTGGAATACTCCCAGGTTCCATTTCCCGACACACCCGTCACAGCAACGCCACCACCGCTGTCTTCAGTGTCGGCATACCCCAACGATGTCATCAGGTTTAAAACCGGGATCTCGCGTGCAAACTGCTCAGTCGTTGGCGTTAATGCATAGTCTGTTTGCGACAACGTGGGCGCATCATTGACGGCAGAGACACTGACGGTAACGGCATCACTGCTGACAGAGAAATAACCATTGGCGTCGCTATTCGATGTAATCACTACGCCGGTATCACCACCTTCCGGTGCCGACCCATCGCCACCGCGCTGCCAGGCTTTAACAGTGATCACATCCGTGATATCGCCAAATGTATTGGCCTCGGGTTGCCAGTACAGGTGATCGTCCGCATCAAGTAACAAGGCATTGTTATCACTCAACGTGGAGTTGCCCACATTCAGCCAGTTATCACCACCATCCAGGCTATACCAAAGCGTTCCATCCATTACATTGCTGGATGTGATGGCAACACCGCTGATGTTCTCATCATCCACATCAGACATGCCCGTCATCAGCGTCGAAACCAGTGTTGCGTTATCGGTACTACCCTGGACAGGTGCAGCGGTATCCTCGTTGATATCTGTCAGGCTCAGCTCTTGATCCACCACAACAGGCCGGTCTTCCACAGCCGACACACTCAAGGTAACGGAATGTGACGTGCTGGAAAATGCCGTATTGCCGCCATAGGATGAACTTGCACTTAAATCCGCTGTTCCACCAACCGTTCCCGTGTCTTGGTCCCAGGCGCGAAACTCTAAAGTGACCTCGTTTTCTCCATTAACATTGTCAGGTAGATAGCGAATATCCGTCGCAGCATCCAAAAGTAGTGCCGCGCTACTACTCACGCCACTAATGGAATCCCACTGACTGTCAGTATCATTCCAGTATTGCCAGTTACCATTTCCATCCACATTAGTGATAGCAATGCCTTCTTTAGCGTCGCTGTCCGCGTCTGAGTGAGCGGCATTTTCCAGCAATTGAGACACAGAGATAGCCGCCGTTGCGGTATCTTCATCTGTGTCAGGGAGCTCCTGGGTATTTTCACCCAACACAGGAGCATCATTGATGGCATTGACCGTCACCGTCACCGTATCGGTGTTTTCTGAAAACGCATGGCTACCACCATTACTGGTGGTGTCCACACCCGTATCGCCAGCCGCGCCAGCACTTCTGTCCCAGGCACGGAAGGTAAAGGCGTCAATGTCCTCACCACTGGCACCTGCTGCCGGCTCAAAATAAACCAGGTCACTAGTGCGCAATAGAAGGGCATTGTTTTCAGCCAGGCTACTGGCTTTTGACCAGGTTTCACCGGCATCAATGGAGTACCAGAGGCTGGCTGTACTGGCATTCAACTGGGTGATAGCGATACCACCAAGATCACTATCGACATCGGAATAACCTGCACTGACAATATTGGTCACTACCGTTGCGCCTTGTGCGGCACCGACTGTTGTTTCATTTACCGGTGCACTGGCACCTTCATCGACGGTCGTCAACGCCGGGGATTCGCTTGCATCCAGCACCGGTGCATCATTGACACTGTCGACCGTGACCTTCACCTCTTCAGTTTGTTCAGAGAAAAGTGAGGTGCCACCATTGTTTGATGTATCTACATACTCGCCGGTACTTGATATACCCAGCGCCCGAAATAGAAAGGCAGTTTCTGCCACACTGTTATTTTCATTCTCAGCTGGCTGCCAATAGACCCGATCCGTTCTCTTCAGAGTCAGTGCACTGCTATCGCTGACCTCATCCGCTTTTTTCCAGATCCCCCCATCGTTGAAACTAAACCATAGAGTCCCTTTGTCTGTTTCAATATCAGTGACAGCGATACCTGGCACTACAATACTTGAACCATCAGGATCGCTGACACCCTCCATCAGGGAGGACACCAGTACACTGTTGGCAGTGCTGTTTTCTGATGGTGCGCCTATATCCTCAATAGATTCCAGCATTGGAGATTTTGTTGTGTCGATGACTGGGGCATCATTGACATCATTCACGGTCAGGGAGAGCGTCGCCTTCTCGCTGGAAAAGGCATTGGTCCCGCCTTGACTGGTGGCTGAGCCCTGCCCCACACTGCCGGCATCCTGATCCCAGGCCCGGAAAGACAGGGTGGCGGTCTCGCCATTACTACCGTCAGCCTCATAGCGAATTTCGGTTTGCGCATCCAGCCTGAATGCACTGGTATCCGTCAATACTGCGGGCATGTCACTCCAGTCAGAATCATCGCTCGCTTTATACTGCCAGGCACCACTGCCACTGCGGCCTATAACTGCGATACCGCTACCATCGCCTGTATCAATATCAGCATAATTGGCATCACTGAGCAGCGTTGAAACCAGCACGGCGTCACTGGTCGTATTGTCATCTATAGCATCCAGTGTCACCGTGGCATCATCGGTCAGAGACGGTGCGTCATTCACCGGGGCAATATCAACGGTCACCGTATCAGTGGCGGTGGAGTAGGCAGTGTCATCACCATTGCTGGTGGTATCTGCCATGTCACCACTGCCTTGGCCATTGGTCTGATCCCAGGCGCGAAAAGTGAATGCCGTGACATCATCGCCATTGGTGTTAGCACTGGGCTGATAATAGAGCAGGTCAGTCCCAATCAAATGCAAGGCGTTCTCGGCCGTGACAGCTGAGACATTGGCTACTTCAGTCCACGTATCGCCACTGTCCTGGGAGTACCAAAACGAGGCTGCTTCATCGGCAATATCAGTAATCGCTATCCCCTGATCGTCATCGGCCTCCGCGTCGGTGACTCCGCCGAGCAAACTGGAAACCAGAGTTGCGCCCTGTTCGCTGCCTTTGGTGGTACCTGCCTCCGGTGCAATAGCATCTTCGTTTACACCGGTTAACTCGGGGGAAAGGGAATTATCCAGCACGGGAGCATCATTCACTGCCGTCAGGGAAACGGTTGAAGACTGGTTGGGGGCGACCGATTTGGAATCAGTGCCACTATCTACCAATTCAGTCAGGGTAATCACCCGATCTGTCGTATCAGGCGCGTCGCTTTCAGATTTATAGGCCAGACCATTCAGAATGGTGGCCGCCTGCGCTTCCGAGACATCTCCCTGGAATGTGACAGTTGCCACACCTGATTCAACAGTCACTGTCGCCGTCATGGCGTCACTGAGCACAGATGCACTTTCACCATCATTTAACTGCAACCAGCCTTCTGAGGTATACAGGTAATCACTGCCATCGTCAGCCACATTGCTGACTGTCAGGGTAATGCTCTTGACGGTTTGCCCGTCATCGTTGGTGAGTAGGCTGACACCGCTATATAAATCAACCTCACTGCCATTTTCAATAAAGGTCGGCGTTGCTGTCGTTAATGATACAGAGGGTTCTTGCTGCGGGAGAATGGCTGGGCCTACAGCAAGATTATCAATACCTATTATATACTTTGGCGACTCAACCAACTCTATATACACGCGAGTGACATTGTTGAGCTGCCCTTCTGCTTGCCATGTTATCAGTGAGCCGGAGGCTCCTCCACTTGACAGGAGCTCTGACTGGTAAACATTGTTATTTTCATTATAAGCAGTGATTGCAATTCCTGAATTTCCCCCTATATCTATAGAGTTCAAAGCAAAGGCGCCGCCATCAGTGCGCTCTACCCTGAATGCAAGATGACTGGGCAGACCATCAGGCCGGCCAGCTCTAGCCGCAATGTGGACATCCCCATTTTGATTTACGCTACGAAATCCATACTCTATAAAGGGAAGGTTTTGCGGGGTACTGTGGTATATAACAACCCCTTCAATCTTCCATCCATCATGAAGTAATGTGGGAAACGCTCCGTAATCGTTCGCATCATTTAGAAATCCAATCTCAGTCCAATCAACATCATCGAACGTAACCGTAGTGGGTGATGTTATCCCCAGAGTGCCTTCCAATGAGTCAAAACCTATGGCCATTTGTTCAACCTGACCATGTTGATACTCCAGCGCCCAGTCTCCTCCCTGTAACGGATTTGCAGAGATGTCATCAGAGGCGGCAACATCAGCCAGCGTCAAGTGCGCCAGTTCATCAATAAAATGCGTTCCTTGCTCTCCTTTCGCCAGATCGCAAGCATAAAGCAGCAGGTCGCCACCCGGGTGAAGCGCATCTTTTATTGCCGTTGTCAGTTCAGGGTAGGAATTCAGGTTATCGGCTGTGAGAGTGTTATCCCCGAGTTGCAAAGCACCACGGCTGCCATGCGAGTAAACGTGGATGGCGTCGACATTCTTATAATTGGCCAGCTCCTGTGCCAGTCCTGAGAGAGCGTTTTCAGATGCTGGTAAGAGAATCACCTGCATCCCCTTGGCAGTTGCCTCTGCCGCTATCGCCTGGTAGTTATCTACGCCCTGATCAACAATGGCTATCATCTTTGCGGTTGAATGTTGGCTCATGTCTTTTCCCTCAAGCTGTCTGGCACCTGCGACTGCTAACCTTGATGCATTTCTATTGATAAACTGAACACAGCACGTGCTTGTATCTGTTTGTTATCCTTAAATTATACGAAGCCGGTCACAATTTATCTTGGCATAGCGTCTCAATCTTTTGACTCTGCGTCTCAATTCGCCAATTGCGACAGAATGTGGCAAAAAGCCAAATGACTTGGCCACGGCTGACAGGCCAGCTACAATCAGATCCATGAATATATTGATTTCAAAACAAAGCATTCGAGTGTCCAGTGCCCTGGTGGTAACTGGTCTTCTGACCTTGGCCAGTTCACTGGCATTCAGCCAACCCATCGCACCTGATGGCGCCACAGAGGCGCCTGCCGCCCAGGCGGCACCACAGCTGCCGTCTCTGGCGTCTCCCGAAGATAGTCAGGCTGATTCTGGTGCAGCGGGGAGTGAGGACTCACAAGCTGCCGATGACAACGCCTACGACATCCAGGAAGGCCTGCAAGCCTTTGAGGAGCAGGATTACGAAGGCGCACTGGCCAATTTCACTGACGGCGCCATGAAAGGCCATGCGCTGGCCCAGTTCAATCTGGCGCTGATGTATCACAATGGCATCGGTACCGAAGCTGACTATGAACGCGCCATGCAGCTCTATGCACTGGCAGCCCAGCAAGGTATGACCTCAGCGCAGTTCAACCTGGCATTGATGTATGACCGTGGCGAAGGCGTTGAGCGGGACTTTGACGAAGCCTACTACTGGTACATGCAGGCAGCCGAACAAGGCGATGCCAGTGGTCAGTACGCCATTGGCACCATGAACTTCTATGGCCAGGGCCGCCCGACAGATTACGAAGAAGCCATTCGCTGGTATCAGGAGGCCGCCCGACAGGGTCATCGAGATGCCCAGTACAATCTGGGCGTCATGCACTTGAGCGGGATGGGGACAGAAGAAGACCCCGTCGTTGCACTGACCTGGTTTACCATGGCTGCTGATAACGGCAGTGCGGATGCGCAATATAACGCGGCATTAATGTACGCAGCCGGCAGCGGTACAGAGCAGGATCTAGACAAAGCAGTTGGCTATCTCGAGCGTGCTGGTGAGCAGGGGCTGCGCGATGCCCAGACACGCCTGGGTATGCTTTATGTGTCAACCAATACAGCAGACTTTCCGCGCGACTATGAAAAAGGGCGCCACTGGTTCAATGAATCAGCTCATCAGGGTGATCCACTGGGCCAGTTTTACCTGGGTCGCATTTATGCCGAAGGTCTGGGTGTTGAGCAAAGCGACAAGATCGGCCACATGTGGTACGAAATCGCCATGCGCTTTGGTCATGAGGCCGGGCGCGAGTATATGCTGGATTTGCGCAGCCGCATGACCAGCACTGAGGTCGAAGAAGCTGAGGTGATGGCCCTGCGCTGGATGATCGCCTATGCCGTGAGAAACCCTGGTGAGTTACAGCTACGCCAGGAGACCCAGGACGGTCGGCCACAAGGCGCCCCGCAAGATAATGGGCAAGGCAGCGGTGCTCCACAACCAGGCAACGCCCCGGGCAACAACGGCGACAATCCACAGGGACAACCACAACTACCCTCTCCAGTCATTGATCAGCCCCGCACCGCATCCTGATCAGCCATAACCGTTACGGCCTGCTTCCGAATTCTCCTGACTGCGTGTAGAGTTAAGACTCTAAAATAACAACGCAGTCAGGAGACTTTGCATGTCCAGCATGTTTCGTTCGCCCCGCTCTTTTGCCTTAGCTTCAAGCCACTTTCCACGACTCGGCGCTACCGCCCTCCTCTGTGCACTGCTGACACTTGCTGCCTGCAGTGGGAATAATGTTTCTTCAATAGACAGCATTCTTAATGGCGAACATCGCTCTGCGGTCAACAAGGCTCGTGATGCTTATCGTCATCCGGCGGAAACGCTGGCCTTCTTTGACATTGCTCCTGATGACGTAGTCATCGAAATCTTCCCTGGCGGTGGCTGGTATACCGAAATTCTTGCCCCGTATTTACGTGATGAAGGCAAGCTGATTGCAGCGGGCTACCCGCGCGACCCCTCGCAAGCATCTGACATGATGATGAACATGAACCGCAGCTACGCAGATATGCTGGCCTCCTACCCGGATGTCTACGATCAGGTAGAAGTGGTTGATTTGCATCCCCGACAACGCTCCACCCTGGCAGCGCCTGGTACCGTGGATGCCGTGCTGGATTTCCGCAATGCTCACAACTGGATGAACTGGGGCGCTGAAAACATGCTCTCTGCCTGGCATGAAGCACTCAAGCCCGGCGGTATTGTCGGTATTGTTGACCATCGCATGGACGCAGATCGTGAGTCGGGCAATGGTTATATTCACGAACAATCACTGATTGATGTGATGGAAACCAACGGATTTGAATTTGTCGCCTCAAGCGAAGTTAATGCCAATCCGAATGACACCAAAGACCATCCCGGTGGTGTCTGGAACCTGCCGCCCAATCTGCGCGGGGTTCCGGAAGATGAACAGCAACACTACCTGACTATTGGCGAAAGTGATCGGCTGACCATGTTGTTTCGCAAGCCACAATAAGTTACAAAGAACGATCAGATAATAATCACAATGGAGACACAAACCATGCCTGCAAACCTCCAAATCACCTCGCCTTCTGACCGGCAGAAAAGTCATCACTGGCTCATCGCTCTAGTGCTATGGCCAATGCTAATGGTCAGTGCATTAAGTTACGCGCAGTCCCGTGAAACCGTCATGGTACCCATGCGGGACGGCGTGAACCTGGCAACCAACATTTACCTGCCAGCCGGCGAGGGTCCCTGGCCAGTCGTGCTCACACGCACACCTTATGACAAGGATGGCCTGGACAACCGTGCCGACACCTATCATGAGCGTGGTTACGCACTGGTTTCCCAGGACGTACGAGGACGCAATGATTCGGAAGGCGAGAACCGCCCCTTTGAAAATGACATGGAAGATGGCTACGACACTGTTGAGTGGATAGCCGAACAGGACTTCAGTAACGGGAAAATTGGTATATTCGGCACTTCAGCGCCTGGCATTACCTCGAACCTGGCCGCAGCCGCCGCACCACCTCACCTGACAGCCGCCTATGTCACAGTTGCCCCCGACAGCCTGTTCTACCGATCTCGGTTCATTGGTGGCGTATTCAAAGAAAGCCATTCCGGGGGCTGGTTGCGCGGTCAAGGGGTTAGCGAGGAAGATATTGATGCTTACCGGGCTCGTGCCGTACTGGACGATCAGTGGAAGAACACTGACTTTCTGTTCTACCGTCAAAACGTGGAAATCCCGGTATACAACGTTGGCGGCTGGCACGACATTTATGCTGAGGGGTCACTATCCAACTACCTGTATCTGCAGAAGGAAGGCAATCCGGCAGCCCGCGGCAAACAAAAACTGTTTATGGGGGCCTTTGGTCACGGCACATTGCAAGGCGACTTGACCTACCCTGGCGGCGGCCTGATCAGCGGTGACCAGGAAGAACAGTTCCGCTGGTGGGATTACTGGCTCAAAGGCATCGATAACGGCATTATGGATGAACCACCGGTTCACTTTTACATGATGGCGTCTGCCCGCAAAGGCAATGTCTCAGACAAGAATCGCGTCATAGCCAGCGACCACTGGCCGTTAAACCAGTCGCTGACGCGCTACTACCTGCAACCGGACATGCGCTTGCGTACCACTCCTCCCGTTAAGCCCGAACACGCGATCACTTACACCTTTGATCCCGAGAACCCTGTTCCAACAGTGGGTGGACAGAACCTGGGACAGGATGTCGGACCACGGGATCAGCGCGAGATTGGCGAGCGTGATGACTACCTGCGGTTTGAGAGCATGACACTGACTGAAGACGTTGTAGTGGCAGGTCACATTGATATGGAGCTCTATGTCTCATCTGATGCTCCGGATACCGACTTTATGGTCAAGCTGGTCGACATTTACCCGGACGGGTATGAAGCACTGATTCTGGATTATCCGCTTCGGGCCCGATTCAGGAACGGCCAGGAGGCTGGCAACGAAGCTATGCTCGTACCCGGTGAAACCTACAAGTTAAATATTAATATGTGGAGTACAGCGCAAACGTTTGAGGCCGGGCACAAGATTGGCGTGCATATCACTTCCAGCAATTATCCGCGCTTTGCCGTCAACCCGAACAATGGGGCAGCGCTGGACGATAGCCGCACCCCGGCTGTTGAAGCCCGCAACACTATCCACCTGGACAGTGATCACCCTTCAGCCATCATCCTGCCGGTGGTAACCGAGACGCTTGATTGACCGTCCCTCTGTCTGATGACACAGCCAGCCATTCAGGCTGGCTGTGTCATTTCCTTAAACAGCTCAAAGTAAGTGGGAAACGTTTTCGCCGTACAACCTGGATCATTAATGGTGATCGGGCTGTTACCAAACGCCGCCAGCGAGAAACACATCGCCATTCGGTGATCATCGTAGGTATCAATAGCCGCCGATTGAATCTCGCTCGGGGGCTCAATGCGAATATAATCCTCACCTTCTTCAACGGTTGCCCCTACCTTGCGCAACTCAGTCGCCATGGCTGACAGACGATCTGTCTCTTTCACTCGCCAGTTATAGACATTGCGAATACAGGTCGGACCCTCGGCAAATAGCGCTGTGGTAGCGATAGTCATGGCCGCATCCGGGATGTGGTTCAGATCAATGTCTATCCCTTTGAGAACTGAATCAGCCTGTCGTTCCACTTCTATCCAGTCTCCACCCCAGCGTATCTCTGCTCCCATTTTGGCAAGCACGTCAGCAAACTTCGCATCGCCCTGGACACTGTGGCTGCCGGCGCCATAAACCCGAACCGGCCCACCGGCAATGGCAGCCGCCGCCAGAAAGTAGGATGCAGACGAAGCATCACCCTCTACCATAATCTGTGCCGGCGACTCGTATGACTGGCCACCTTTAATGTGAAAAGACTGATAATCTTTATTCTCAACCCTCACCCCGAAGCGCTTCATCACATCAAGGGTAATATCAATGTAGGGCTTGGAAACCAGTTCTCCTTCCACATTGATTACGACGTCACCCTGGCAAAGCGGAGCGGCCATCAACATGGCAGTCAGAAACTGGCTTGATACGTTCCCCCGAATGCTGACCTGACCACCTCGAAGCGCATGACCATTAATATGTAAAGGCGGGAATCCTTCATCACCCAGGTATTCAATGTCAGCGCCACACTGGCGTAGTGCATCAACCAGGTCACCGATGGGACGTTCATACATGCGCGGTTCACCGGTCAGCTCAAACTGGCCAGTCGAGGCACATAGCGCTGCAGTCAGGGGACGCATCGCTGTGCCGGCATTACCGAGAAACAAAGCTTCCAGCTGAGAAGTATCCGGCAACTGAAAGGCACCACCAATCCCCTGTACCAGGCACTGTTGGCGATCCTCTGAAAGTTCCAGCTCAACGCCCAGCGCGGTCAGTGCCGTCAACATGTGCCGAACATCATCGCTGTCCAGCAGATTAGTAATTTTGGTGGTGCCACGGGCAAGCGCGGCCAGCAATAGAATACGATTGGACAGGCTCTTGGAGCCAGGCAGAGTAATCTGCCCTCTCGCCGAACTGACAGGCTGAAGGGTCAACGTTTGCATGCGGAAATCCTTGGCGCAGATGGAGGGCCTGCGCAGGTATGTGCGCAGGCCGTTCTAAAGATATTATAGCGAATACTAAGCCTTCTTGCTCTAACAGGACAGCGGCTACCGGAAGGGGCAAGCGAAAGGCAGAAATATTTCATTTTACTATTGCTAATAGTAATTATTATCATTATTATTAACATCAATGCAGCAGAGGTAGTGAGTGAATCGCTAAATACTTCGTTTTTGTGAGCATTTTCCCCTATAACACCCGGGTTGGTTTGTCGTCTCCGGCCCGGGTGTTTCTTTTTCTCAGTGCCATGTCGTGCACCCCCTAGTGAGCCAGGCAACTATATAGCAGAGTCAGACAGCTATGACCTCAGCTTCAGGAGCAGTCTCAGGGAATTTCGCCGACCAGACTCGCTCATGAATAAAAAAAACAACGGTGTTTATCGCTGGCTCTACTAATGCGACGGCACCACCGATCAACCAGCTACCTGTCATCACCCAGGCCACTGTAAAAGCTGTTAAGAAATGTAATACCGCAAAGCTTGCCGTTTTCTGAATCTGTTTCATTACCACACCCTCTTTCCGCATCATTAGATGCTTTACATCATGTAAGGCATTCATTGAGCACTATGCTAATGCGCAGGAATGATAAAGAATATTTCTTAATTTCTATGCCAATGATAACCATTATCAATAATGCAAAGGACGGAGATACCTCTCATCAGAAAACCTAAGGCAATAAAAAACCCGCTCTGACTTCAGTCAGAGCGGGTTTTGATTCAGTGCAGCTATTACACTGCCTGACAGGCGTATCTGGCTCTTAGTGAGCCGGGCCACCCATGTCTACCGGACCGTGCAGCGACAGCGCAGTCAGCGTACCGCCTGTTTGCAGAACAACATACTGAACACCTTCGTGCTGGAAGTTCATCATGCCGTAACGGCTGTTAGCAGGTACTGCCACTTTACCAATCTGCTCACCGGTTTCTTTGTTAACAGCGAACAGAGTCGGCGTGCCATCACTTTGCTGGCTGGCGTACATCAGCATGGTTGCAGTCACAGTCATTGGAGCCACTGTGCCAGAACCTGTGTTGCCAACGTCAATACCTTCCAGTGCAGGATGGTTTTTCACGCGATCAGGTGTTTCACCCACAGGGATGAACCATTTGTGATCACCTGTGTTCAGGTCGATCGCCGTGATGCGGCTATATGGTGGCTTGTACAGAGGCAGACCCTGAGGACCACGCAGCAACGCTGAGCGCAGAGACGCGTAACGTGCGAACGTTGTACCTGTAGGCAGCTCGATCATGGCATCACGCTCTTCAGCTGGTGCCACAATACGGTTTGTGCAGTTCTTGCGAGACGTTACAAACAGTGTGCCTGAAGTCGGATCAGCAGCCGCTGGTCCGTCAATGTTTACACCGCCGATGTCACCTGGGCACCACAGTGCAGCCACATAACCTTCATCATTATCACGATGCAGAGGTGGGTTGAACAGTGGACCAATTTTGAAGTTGGAAATCGCTTCAATGGCCTGCTCGCGCAGCTCTGGTGTGAAATCGATCAGGTCGTCGTGTGTCAGACCCTGCATGTCATAGGCTTCTGGCTTGGTCGGGAACGGCTGAGTTTCCGACAGGATTTCACCAGGCACTGTTGACTGAGGTACTGGACGCTCTTCGATGGGCCATAGTGGCTCACCTGTTTCACGGTTGAAGACATACGTGAATGCCTGCTTGGTGACCTGAGCAACAACTGGCGTTTCAACACCTTCGTGCATCACGTCCAGCAGAACAGGTGCAGTTGGTGTATCGAAGTTCCAGATGTCCTTGTGGACCAGCTGGAAGTGCCATTGACGCTCACCTGTGGACGCATCCAGTGCAATCAGACTGGAACCGTACAGGTTGTCGCCCTGAGTGTGACCACGGTAGAAGTCGATCGTGGCGCTGTTGGTGTTGATGTACACCATGTCACGCTCCGGATCGGCTGCCATTGGCGCCCAGGAAGAGTTCTCACCCGTGTAGGCACGAGGATCTTCCAACTGGTTGCCATCACCGTCTTGCCACGTATCCCAGCCGAACTCGCCTTTGTCAGGAATGATGTTGAACGTCCACTTGTGCTCACCGGATGTCTTGTCGATACCCAGGATATCACCAGGAATGTTCTCGATACGGGTCTGGTTGTAGCCCTGCTCAGCAGAGTTACCAACTACAACCGTATCGTTAACCACGATGGGTGGAGAAGAGCTGGTGATGTAACCTTCTTCCAGCGGGATGCCGTAGTAGGGATCAAACTCGTAGCCATTGTGCTCGGCAATGATCTTCTGCAGATCGACAACACCGGTATTCGGGAAGCCTTCTACACCGATCTCATGACCGAAATCTTCCAGAGGAGCGCCTGTTTTGGCGTCCAGTGCAGTCAGGAAGAAACCAGGGCTGACGATGTAGATCACACCGCGACCGTCTACTTCACTGTAAGCAACACCCTTGCCGTAGTCCTTACGCATGGAATATTCATAACGGAAGGTGTGTGGCTCGCGATAGGACCAGATAGTCTCACCCGTCTGTGGCTCAATCGCTACCACGTGACGTCGGTCACCAGCTACCGTGTACAGGATGCCATCGATGTAGCTGGGGGTTGCCCGGCCGCTGCTGGCGTTAAAGCTGGAACCGTCCCATACCCAGGCGGTTTCCAGATTTTCAAAGTTATCAGCGTTGATTTCGCTGGCAGGGATGTAACGGGTGTGTGCGTAATCCGAACCAAGCGTCAGCCAGTCAATGGATTCCTGTGCAGACACCAGTGCAGGCGTTGCCATCGCCATACCGACAACCGCAGCGGCGACGCCACGAACTGCCGACATACGACGCAAGCCGTCTGCCAAATGTTTACTTTTTATCTTCACTTGCACTCTCCTCATCAAGCCGGATTCTTAGTTCTGGCTTTGTGGTTTTCTTGTTCCTCGTAGAGCGGAGCCTTCACGCTGGCACCGGGTGCAATCACCCGGATACCCCGATCTTGATCAATCTCAGGATGTATACTACCTGCTGAACCTGCCTAAACAGATTCACGGAAGGAACCCAGAGAATACCGCAGACGCCTTAGTAAAGTCCACAGGCCACCCCCTGCCTATTTTGTGTCAGTTTTAAACAGCAGATTGGCACTGCCGTCACATTCCTTTTCTGATATTTTATGCACCAGAGTGTCCCGACTTAATCCCGACTTATTTAGATACAGGCATGTTTGTATATGAGCGATGAATCCCCCTCAGATGTTCGTCTGAAACTTCGCAATCTCACGCTGGAAGACTACCCCCAACTTGCTCGCCTGATGGAGACCATTTACCCCGATATTGGCGGCGCCTGGCCAGCTGCCTCGATCAAACGGTTGATACAGGAATTCCCGGAAGGTCAGGTAGTTATCGAAGACTCAGGGCACCTGATTGCCGCCGCGCTGACCATTCAGTGCAACTATGACCGCTTCAGCCGCCAGCACACCTACGACGATCTGATTGGCCGCCGGGAACAGATGAAGCACGACCCCGAAGGTGATGCTCTGTATGGCATGGACCTGTTCGTTGACCCTGAGTATCGCGACCTGCGTCTCGGCAGGCGCCTGTATGACGCCCGCAAAGAAATCTGCCGAAACCTGAATATGCGCGCCATCCTGGCCGGTGGACGCATCACTAACTATCACAAGTATGCTGACGATATTTCGCCGACTGACTACATCGCTGCGGTAGACCGAAAGGATATTCATGACCCTATCCTGAGCTTCCAACTGGCTAATGACTTTGAGGTCAAACGGCTGCTGAAAGACTACAACCCTCAGGATGAAAAATCCCAGGGCTACGCCACCTTGCTGGAATGGAACAATATTCTCTATGAGCTGGATTGGGATGATCTGAGCCAGCACCGCAAATCCGTAGTCCGAGTAGGCATCCTGCAGTGGCAGATGCGCTTGAGCAAATCGTTCGAAGACTGGCTGTCGCACGTTGAGTACTTCGTCGATACCTTTGCTGATTATCAGGCTGACTTTGTGCTTTTCCCGGAATTTTTCAATGCCCCGCTCATGGGCCTTGGCGATCAGGGCAATCAGTTTGAAGCGATTCGCTTCCTGTCGACATTTGCCGAACGCACTATCGAATCTCTGTCAGAGTTTGCCATCACATACAACATCAACATCATTGCCGGTTCAATCCCGGTTAGCGAAGGTGAACTCTTACTGAACCGGGCTTATCTTTGCCGCCGCGATGGCACCGTGGACTACCAGGACAAACTGCATATCACCCCACACGAACGTCGTGACTGGGTGATTGATGGCGGTGACAAACTTAAGGTGTTTGAAACCGATGCGGGGCGCATCGGTATCCTGATCTGCTATGACGTGGAATTCCCGGAACTTTCCCGACTGCTGGCCCGCCAGGGCATGGACATTTTGTTTGTGCCTTTCTGGACAGACACCAAAAACGGTTTCCTGCGCGTGCAACGCTGCGCTCAGGCACGAGCGATCGAAAACGAATGCTATGTCGCCATCGGCGGGAGTGTCGGCAACCTGCCCCAGGTTCACAATGTCGACATTCAGTATGCAGAATCGGCGGTGTATTCACCGTCAGACATCATGTTTCCACACGACGCGGTGATTACTGAAAGCACGCCCAATACAGAGATGGCCCTGGTCGCCGACCTCGATCTCGACAAGCTTGCCCAGCTACGCCACGAAGGTTCGGTCACCAACGCCAAAGATCAGCGGCTGGATCTGTACGAAGTAAAATGGATGGGCAAATCCTGACTTGAACTCAGTTGCCAGCCGCTTCGGCTGGCAACTCGTCAATCTGCTCGATCAACATGGTGTACTCACCGGCCTCGCCTGGCGCAAAGGTATTAATATAAACCGAGTAAAAAGGGTATTCCGCCGTCATGGAGACCCGTGCGTCAGAGTTGCCTTCCTCAAAATTGTCGTTTTCATATTGCAGCAGTACATCCTGACAAAACCCGGCACCAACCAGCAGGTAAGCGTTAAAGTCGTCTGAACGCAGCGTAAACTGGTAAGACTCTCCTTCAGTGGCTTCAAACTGATAACAGTCCGCGTAGGTACCGTCTCCCATCTGCGGATGGCTCGTTACCAGTTCGCCCTCATGCAATTCATTCAATGGCAAGCCGGTACCGCTGAAATTGACACCAGGCGCTGCCGGGACGGTTTCCACATCCTCCTGCAACTCCATTGGTGTTGGCGTATCACCTTGACTGGCCTCATCAGATACAGGCGCCACCTGGGCACTCACTACAGATGAGCAAACATACCCGATCAGACTGCCAAGAAACCCTACTTTCATCACTTTCATACACACACTTCACTTCGCTGGTTTTAACCGATGACAGAGCATAGCACGGTGCTACAGGCAGCAATCAAGAAGGAGACTGTTGGACCCGGGGCTGATCTGACAACCTCCTGTGCTGACTTATTCTTTGCAACAGCAATTTTAGCCGACAAATCAGCCACTGAACGTAGTATCATGCGCGCATGAATCCTGCCATCACATATACCTTTTTCTCCACCTGCGCAAAGAGCCTGGAGCCATTACTGGCCAGCGAGCTGGAGCAGTTTGCAGCTGAAGACATCAGACCAACCGTTGCCGGTGTCTACTTCAGCGGAACCCTGGACGTTGCTTACCGCGTCACCATGTACTCAAGAATTGCTAACCGGGTCATCGCCACACTGGCGGAGGCCCCGGTCAGTGACGCTGACAACCTCTATGACGCTACGCTGGCTATCCAGTGGACCGATCATATGGAGCCAGGCGCCCGTTTCGCCGTCAGCGCTGCAGGTACAACGCCAGCTCTGCGCCATACCCGGTTTGTCGCCCAACGCGTCAAAGATGCCATTGTTGACCAGTTTACCGAAGCTGGCTTAACCCGACCTGAAGTGGAAACGCAAAATCCCCCCCTTCGCGTGCATGCCGTGCTAAAAAAAGGTCGAGTGTTGCTTGGCGTAGAATTGACACGAAGCTCACTGCACCGTCGTGGTTACCGCCTTGAGCAAGGCGATGCACCGATGAAGGAAACGCTGGCCGCCGCCATATTGATTCGCTCGGGATGGCCCGAACTCAGCAAACAACCCGGTGTCCGCATTTTCGACCCTATGTGCGGTGCTGGTACCCTGATCATCGAAGCATTGCTGATGGCAATGGATGTCGCTCCCGGCCTGATCCGGGTTGGCGGCCTGTCTACCTGGAAGCTTCACAATCACGAGATAGAATCCAGCATCCGCGCCCAGGCCGAGGTTCGCCGGGAAGCGGGGCGCAATTGGGACGGTCAGGCATACGGCAGTGACCAGGATTTACGCGTCATCGGCATGGCTCGCCGCAATGCCGAGCGTGCCGACGTCTGGGATCAGATCGAGTTCAGTTCTGACGCCATTGACGAGATACCACAAGACCGTAAAGCGGAGTTAGTCGTTACTAACCCACCCTACGCACAGCGCCTGGGTGAAGAAGAAGAGGTAATGGCGCTATACAACCGCCTTGGTCAGGTCATTCAACGCACAGCGCTTGGACAGCAGGCCGCAGTTTTTACAGCTCGCCCGGAATGGGGCAAATTGCTGGGACTGCACAGCCATAAACAATACGCCATGTTCAATGGCCCGCTGCCTGCTCGCCTGTTGCTCTTCAATGTCAGCGAAGACAGCATATACAAACAACAACGTAATGCCGCTGACCAGGGCAAAATCGTCCCCGCTCAGGCGTTGGATGAGCAGGGTCAGATGTTTTATAACCGCTTGCGCAAGAACATCAAAAACATTGGCAAATGGGCTCGTCAGCAAAAAATTACCTGCTACCGGCTCTACGATGCCGACATCCCTGAATTTTCTTTTGCACTGGATATCTATACGGACATCAAAGGCAAAGTCAGTGTGCACTTGCAGGAATACGCCCCGCCGGCTACCGTTAACGCGGCCGATGCTGCGATACGCCGGCGACAGGCATTACTCGCCACAGAACAGGCACTGGAAATACCTGCGACTGACATCAGCCTGAAAGTTCGGGAGAGACAAAAAGGCAGCAACCAGTACCAGCCCCAGGAACAGTCAGGCTCAGACCTGATTGTCGATGAATATGGTGCACAGCTATATGTCAATCTGCACCAATACCTGGATACCGGCCTGTTCCTGGATCATCGCCCATTGAGGCGACTGGTCCGCAAACTGGCCAAAGACAAGTCGTTACTCAACCTGTTTTGCTACACCGGGTCAGTCACGATACAGGCGGCACTAGGCGGTGCCAGCCGCTCAGTCAGCGTCGACCTGTCCAAGAAATACCTGTACTGGGCTGGCAGAAACCTGGCATTAAACAACCTGTCTTTAAAGCAGCATCAATTGGTGGAAGCTGATTGCCAGCAGTGGCTGAAGACCTGTAAGGATCGCTTTGACATCATTTTCCTGGACCCACCCACGTTCTCGAACTCAAAGCGGACAGAGCACGACCTGGATATCCAGCGTGACCACGTCAGCCTGATCGAGACCTGCATGGGATTACTGAGAGAGGGCGGTCTGCTGATCTTCTCAAACAATATGCGGAAGTTCCGTCTCGACCCCCAGGTCCAAGAGACCTGGAATGTCGAAGACTACAGCCGACCCAGCATCGACAAGGATTTTCAGCGCAACCCGAAAATTCACCGAGCCTGGTTAATTCGCGCTTCCTGAGCCGTTTGTTCGGCCATTAACCGCTCTTCTTCATAGTCCTTCTGTAGGCTTTGTTTCATGGCCCAGGCCATGAAAACCAGCAACACACAAAACGGAAAGCCCAGCGCTGTAATGACATTTTGCAGCGCTGGCAGCCCACCGCCAAGCATCAATGTTCCAGCCACCGCCCCCAGCATAAACGTCCAGAATATGCGCTGCCCGGTTTTACTGACCTGCAGGTTGCTGCGCGAAAGCTGATCAACCACCAACGCAGCGGAATCCGCCGAGGTTGTCAGAAAGATGATGATAACGATCAAGCCCAGCAGCGACATAAAGATCGCCATGGGGTAATGGGACAGAAACTCAAACAACGCTATCGACACATCTGCCTGAACCTGCGTGACAAGATCTACCCCCTGATTCAACTCCAGATCCATGGCAGCCAGCCCAAACACGGTAAACCAGACCAGTGAGAACAGGGATGGCGCGCCTAGTGAACCAATGACAAACTGCCTAATTGTCCGCCCCCGGGAAATTCTGGCGATAAAGATACCGACATAAGGCGCCCAGGCAATCGTCCAGGCCCAGTAAAATACTGTCCAGCTTTGTTGCCAGCTGGTTCCCTGATATGCCTCAGTCCAGAATGCCATCCACGGCAGATTTTGCATGTAATTACCAAAGTTCTGCACGATACCCGAGGTAATGAACAGGGTTGGCCCACAAACCCAGATAAAGAGCATGACAAACAAAGCAATACCGATATTAAACTCGGAAAGTCGTTTGATCCCTTTATCCAGCCCAAGTGCGACTGAAATTGTGGCAATGATAGTAATAACGGCAATGATCACAATCTGGGATGTTGATCCTACAGGCACGCCCAATACATGATTCAAACCACTATTGAGCTGCAAGGTGCCCAGTCCAACAGAAACCGCAACACCAAACAGGGTGCCCACCAGAGCAATGACATCAATGACCCAACCAATGGGGCCAAATACCCGATCACCCAAGACACCGTAAAAAATACTACTGATGCGCATGGGTAAATTTTTGCGGTAAGTAAAATAGGAAATGGCCAACGCCGGTAATGTGAAAATGGTCCAGGTATGCAAGGCGAAGTGATATAGCGCGATATTCATCGCATGTTTGGCAGCATCAATCGTTTGAGGCTCAATACCTTCCAGCGGAGGATTAGCAAAATGGGACAGCGGTTCTGCCACCCCCCAAAACATCAGAATAGTACCGATACCTGCGGCAAATAACATGGCAAACCAGGTCGTGGCACTATATTCGGGCTTTTCCTCATCTCGCCCCAATTTCATGCCGCCAAAGCGACTGAGTGCCACCCCTGTCTCTTATACACATCTCCGAGCCCACGAGACGTAGAGGAATCTCGT
>OJHY01000109.1_pt1 | contig 26358 bp, 45 predicted proteins | sample 1595301 | NCBI WGS metagenome assembly OJHY01 (sample SAMN05416880, study PRJEB24817) | seawater metagenome | isolation source: Sea water | place: Canada:Atlantic | collected 2013-11 | reverse complement strand
ATTCCTCTACGTCTCGTGGGCTCGGAGATGTGTATAAGAGACAGGTATAAAGATGTATTGTATTTTTTGTGAATTTAATAACGTTAAAACCTCCGCCCATTCCAACAGTATTAATTTCTGAAATTGAATCGGCTTTTTTTGACATTTTAAATTGTTGTCTGGAATAACCAAAAGTTGAATTATTGATTTTTTGATATGTCTCAATACCTTTAATGGTAAAAATACAATTACCTTTAGTTAATAATTTTTTAATCTCTTTAATTTCGTTTTGTGTTTTCATTGTTTTATGTTTTAGGTATTAATTAATAATAGTGTAATATATGTTTTCTATATATACAAATTTGATTTTTTGGTCAAATCTATAAAACTTTAACAAAAATTTAACTTTTTATTAACTTATTGCACATTAAATGCAAAAAAACACGCTAAAAAGCACAAAATTTTAACAAAACTTTAACATAAAATAAGTTTCAAAAATGTCGGTCATTCTAAAAAAATGTTGTATAAAAGAGATTTTTTACTTAATTAGTTTCTTTTTAAAAGTAATAAGACGATATTTCAAAAAATTACATACAACAATCTTTTTTAATATCCTATTTTTTTATTAATTATTTTTTTCGTATATTTGTGATGGTGCCTTAGAATGAGATTAGTTTCAAAATGCAACTAATAATATATGTTAAAATTCTTTTTTTATTGAATAATTTTTTGTACCTTTGCAACTATCTGAATTTTGCACCATACAACTATAAAATAACATAAACAAATAAAATGCAATATATTTTTGAATATAATTTATTTTTAATATACAAGCTTTTTAGCATAAATTTAATACTTTCTTTTTGCAAGCAATATTTTAATTTGGTTACCCCCCTCCTTATTAAAGAGGGAGAAAAATATCTTAACCCCCCCTCATGTTAAACAGAAACCCTATCTCGTAGAACGATTTATCTTATTGCGTAACTTCCTTTGTTCTTGTTTTGTATTAAGAACATCACTGCATAACGTATAGCATCTAAGAAGTGATTATATTTATCTATAGGTACAGAACCTTTCTCTTTCCAAGTGTAGTGATTTAATTCTCTTATGATACCATGTGACTGAGGGTCTACAAGTATCCTGTAATCCTGAAGCAAGGCAATCCCCGAAAGGATTGACCCCTTAGGCTGTTTAGCACCTACAATATTGATACCTGTTTCTTTAAGTTCTGCAATTAAACGAGGCTCGTGATTATCAGCCACAATTAGATTATTCTCAGCAAAACGTCTGTTCATCCTTCCAATCTTAGAAGTACTCATTCCACTTTTACCAAACATTTCCTTAACGTAGATTTCCTTTTTGAAGTCATCTACTGACACCTTTACTAAAGTACTTAAATCTGTACTCCAACCAAAATCTTGTCCAAAGCAAGTCTTATTAAGTTCAACAAAGTTAGCCTTACCCCAATTACTATAAACAGTACCTGTCATTTTCTCTAACCAACCACCTAATATATGATGGTCGTATTTATCAGGTGAATTAACTTTCATATCATATATACTCTGTAGGAACGAATCAGGTAGGTTCTCTTTATTATCTTTATATGTTGTATGTATATAAGTAGTATCACCAATAACACCGTTAAAACCACCTTCTACACCTCTACTATCAAAGAAGCGTTTCCATATCCAATGTTCTTTAGTAGTTGGATTAAGGATAAGTATAACTCTATTCTGAACCTTTTTAGTTCTAACTGATAAATCTATCTTATCAAAAACATCCTCCTCTGTTAATTCTTCAGCTTCATCAACAACGAATGTACTAACATTTGCTAAACTTTTTAACGCAGCAGTTTGATTTCCTGATGCAGTCTTAATTCCCTTGAACATAATCCCTGAACCCGTAGTTTGATTGACTATCTCGTCTCTTGTGACCCTAAAGTCATCACCCAAGTCCATTATGTCTATTTTATCTACAAACTCAGGAATAATTGAAGAGTGTGCGGATGACATGGTGTAACGAGTGAATAATACCTTATGGTCTTTTTGATATGTTAGATTGTTAAGGAACAAAGTAACCCCATAACTCTTACCTGACCCTCTTCCACCTGTAATTACATAATATCTTGTTTTACCTTCGAATAACGGAATATACTTTTCGTTTAATTTTATATTACTCATATAGTTTCGTTTACTCCTCTTCTTCTGTTATGTCTATTATCTTCTCTTCTTTCTGTGGGGGTTGCACATTGAATTGTATAATAGGAGCTTTACTTGTAGCTGCTCTTACCTCTTTATTTTCACCTGCTTTACCATACTGATATTGTAATAACATCTCCATAGCCTTTATACTCCCTCCTAATGCTTGAGTAGCTAACTCCTGCCATATACCATCTTCACTGCCAAATATATTGCTTATTGCTTTTTTAGAAAGCAACTTCGCCCTATCCTTTTTAGCCTTAGTAACTATTGGTGCAGGTAAGCTTTTGTCTTTTATAATCTTTATTCTTTCTTTACGCTTATTTGACCTACGACCATCATGATTACGCTTGTTGTTATTATTGTCCATACTTTATAAACTAAATATTATCTGAATTGTTTAACTTTTCGTAATAATGAAGGTATAATTCAATGATTTTATCATATAATTCATCATTTTGGTCATATATTAAAGTTCCTGCAATAAAGCTATAAGGTGATGAATATCCTATTCGGACCTTAGGAACAAACTTATAAGATGTTTCTTGTCCACTAACTACTATAGGGTAAAAGTAAATAGACCTATCCCAACAATAACTCCTAACCTTAATAACCTTAGGGTCATCGTGAAGATATTTAACCTTATATTTCTTTGCCATACTTATACCTCCTATGGAAAGCTTTTTCTACCATACAATCAACACAAATATCAGAAAGGTGAGCTTTTGAGTCAGTCATTTCCTTTTCACAAAATAAACAGTCATATTGTTTACCTTCACTTACACTACCATTTTCTTCTTCATACTCCATTTCAATATCATATAAATCTTCCCTTGTCACCCTATTGCTTACATAGCTTTTAGCCATAATTCTCTCATAGTGTTTCTTAATAAGAGAATATTTCTCCTTCCAAGAAGGAAGTTTAACTAAGTTCTTATCATCAATATAAATATCAGCACTAATCTTTCTACTATCACATCCAAAGTCCTTAATCAACTCAGAGTGATTCTCATTAAAGTAATGATAAAATATATTATTACGCATACACCATATCTTAGCTTCCAACTCATATTCACCACTTCTACAAGTGTTTATTATAATGAAATGACCTTCATTAACTAACTTACGTATATACTTATAAGCACCTTTACGCATAGCACCAATGTTAGGATATCCTTCTTCCACTATTGTTCCATCAAAATCTATTGCTATTACTAATTTTCCGTTTACCATAATTAATGTTTTAATACTGTTAATATATATTTAGAAGTTGTACTTAAAATTATGTCTCTCTACTTCTATCTTCTGATTAGCAAATGCAGACATCCCGTTGATATGGCTATCAGTAGGAACAAAGTAATTCCATTTCTTTTTATTGGTTGGACCTATGTAATACATAAAGAAAGCTGCTCTTTTACCTGTATTCTTTTCGAATATCACCGTAGCAGTATGGTCGCTTGTTGGTATTATTTCCTGAGTTTTAAAGGTCTCATTGTTAAAGTTATTAGCCCTATCCTTATAGGAATAACGTTTCTCTAATTCTTTTGTAAACTTATCAAGTTCTTTTGCTACTTCTTTATTCATAAGGTTTTATTTATTATATTACTACTAAATTTTATACCAACTCTAACTTATGTTTATTGTTTCAAACACTTCTTTCCTATTAAGCTCTTTACGCTTCCATATAAAGCTGTTTAAGACGTTTTTAGCTCTTTGGTCATACACAAAAGCTTCTTCTTCATTTAACTCTCTGTAATGCACTTCATTTGGAGTCAGTAAAGATAATTTATTTTTCTTTGAGTCTTTCTTCATTTGACTAATAACACGTTTCAATGACCTGATGTCAAGTTTCAATTCATCAATCTTTTCAAAGGATTTGTATATGTTTTTTAAGCTCTTATTAGCATTTAAACCATCAACCTTCAGTGATTCAATATAATTATCATAAGCAATTACATATCTCGGGAAGTATTCCATCTCAAGAAACAGGTTTTTAATAGCGTGACAAACGGTGCTATGGTCTCTATTGACCATAGAACCAATAGTCTCATAACTTGCTTTAGTAGTTTTTAATGCTAATTTGAAGTACAAAGTACGACCTCTAACATCTTTTACCTTCCTTCTTTTTGTTAATATGTCTAAATCAAACGATTTATTAACGTAATCAACAATACTTAACAACTCATCTTTATACTCATCATTTACTAAAATCATATCTTTTATTGTTTATTAGTGAATTGCAAACATACGAAAATAAATTGAATTACACAAACTTATCACCATATTCTTTGAAGTTTAATGCTTTTTTAATTCCTTCACATATTTCATACTCTTCTAAAATTTCCTGCCTTTTAAGTTCAGCAATACAATAACCTACACTATAATCTCCTGAGCATAAGTTGAAGTAGAACATAACGAAAGCATTATCTATGCGTTCTTCTATATTATCTCCTTTTTCAAACTGCATACTATCTTTTTTTAAGTTTATTTTTCTTCCACAATTCAATTCTACTCCATATAAAACTATCTCTCTCATCAGATTTTAAAGAGTCTCTAATCTCCCAATAATTTCCCACTCTTATTTCCCTCCAATCTTGTATCGATAAATCTCCGTATCCCATATTAAAATATATTAAGCCTTAGCAACATAAATGTTTTAATCATTTTCTCTCTTGCTTTGCCTTTATACAATTTCTTATACAATGTAAATACAGACCTCATCATTCCGAACTCATTCTTTTCTTTTAAGTTATTCTCACACCATTTAGCCCCATAACCCTTACATACTAAGATATTATCAGCTCTATCACCTACAACCATTTGTTCATACAGATTATATAAAGCTTCTTTCTTACTTATCTTAATAAACTCTCTCTTACGATAATTAAATATAGTGCATTCAAATTGTCTGTAGTCTTTATCTATACTTATTATAACACTATTATCCTTACCATAGAACTCCAAAAACTTAACAACTAAATCATCTGTTTCTATACCTGAACGCATCTGAACATCTAAATTATCCTTTACATACTGTATAAGTTCTTCAAAGAACGGTGGCTTTTCGGACCCCGCTCTATTCATCTTATATTCTGCGTCAACTTTCTTTCTGTAATTGTTAGTACAAAAACCAACAGGTATCATCTCTACATTATTATATCTATTCTGTAAATGATATACCACATCATTCCATCTACCCCAAAAACTTTCAACAGCCTCTTCTAAGTCTTCAGCATTATAACACGCTTCATATATTAAACTGTCTATATCAAATATTCCTATTTTCATTTTGTATGGTTTTTAAGTATTGGTTAGCTTCTTTTTCTGTTTTAAATGTTTTAGAACTCCTAACTCCACGAATAGTTATAAAAGCTCTGTAGCTTCCACTTTTTCGTTGTCTTACGTGACCTTTGTATGTGTCATATATGTCTGAGTTTATAGAGTTTTCTGACCTATTAACAATTCTTAAATTAGAGAGGTTATTATTAGTTTTGTTTCTATCTATGTGGTCTACAACTAAACCTTTAGATTTGTAATCTTTGTCTAAAAAAGTCTCAGCTAACAACTGATGAATAGGTCTTACCTTGCCACTAACATTAACTACCATATATCCCCTGACCGATAGCGATGGTTTTAGTAATCTCTTTTTTGGCTTACTATATATATTACCATCTTCATCTATAGAATACTTGCCTGAATAACCGTGAATATGTATCATTTCTTATTATATTTACTTAAAGTAGCTTCTCCTGCTGATTCTAATTCTTTTTGTAGGTTTGCAGCAGCTCTCCATAAAACTTTTGTTGAGTGTCTAACGCCATCAGAGTCCATTGTACCTGCTTGTAGCAAGTGTCTGCTTAAAGCATCTAATTCATCTCCACTAAGGTTTCTATGCCATTTCAAAGGTTCGTTAGGTGCGTGTTGTTGTTGTCCTGAAAAAGAACATCTTGCCAATTCATTTATTGCGTCAGGGAAGTATTTTAGTACCCCACTAAACACAGGAGTATCCTTACGCTTTTGGGCTTCGGATACATCCTTGTGACAGCAATCACATTTTTTTACGTTAGGTGACTGAGGATTATGTGAGCAATTATCACCACAGCATTCTGTATCACATTCTTCTTCTTCTTCCTCTATATCAGCTAACATACTTCTTGTTACCTTTGTGTGCATATAATCACTAATCATATCACCTGTATTATTTGAAACGTGTTCGTTCCACTCTTCTTCCATATACTTATCTATTGAATTCATTATTTGTAAGGTTTTGGTTGGTTACACAATCTATTATTAAGCAGTCTAATTCATTGTTTTGGTTTAATACTAATATATTACAGTCATAACAAGTCTCTTGAATTTCGCACCCTATTAAAAGGAGGGCGATAATTATAATTAGTTTTTTCATTGTATAGGGTTTAAAGGGGATGCTCCTGCGTATAATCAGTGACGAATTGGGTTTACGTTAAACGGTTACACCCCCCTTTGTTTTATAGTTGTTTAATTGATTCTTTAATCATATCAGCATACATTTCTTGCTGCTTTGTATTTTCTTTACATACCATTGAAATAATTGACGGTAAGTCTTTGTAAAAAGTATCTACATTAATAACGATACATTGTTCTTGTTCTCCATATCCAAGATATAATTCTCCATCACAACATTGAAAAGTATGTATCTCGTGTACATAAGTATACTTCTGTGCTAATTGCTCTTCTAATTGTTTAATTCTGTCTTTATCTTTCATGATTATTGTTTTAGTGTTAATATTTCTTTTTTTAATTCTACTATTGTGTCGTTCTTAGACTTCCTGATTAAAGAGTTTGCTAATTCTAAGTCATCAATCTCTTGGAGGAGATTTTGATGCCTATCTAACATACCAAGTAATAACTCTGCTAATCTTGTAAGTTGTTTATTCTCTGAAGGTGACTTCTCTTGCCATTTCTCTACCACACCTAAAGCTTCAAGGAAAGCTGTGTGTGCAATAACTTTTTGTTGTAGTTTACTTTGCATTGTATGTTATTAGTGAGTGGCAAACATACTAAATAAAAACGACTCTCGCAAGGAAAGTCGTATTTATTTTAATAATAATTATTTTTAGTGTCTACTGCATTTTTTGTAATCCTCCATTATCATTGGGACTACTATGGCTTCTTTACCACCTATTACGACTCCACACCCTATAGCATTCTTACGACCTGCCTTAGCATAAGCAAAAGCATATTCATCTTGCTTAATACCACAAGCTACCTGCATACCAAACACCCTGTTATTCCTACCTACAATATACTCTACGTACATCTGAGTGTGTAAATGACCTTGAACAACAGATTGTAAGTCATTCTTACATTTAGTTCTTGCTGTACCGCCTTCACCATGTATATATAACACACCATCTATTTCAAGTTCGTGTTGGTAGGTCCAATTAGGAATACCCATCACTTCATTGTATTCTTTAAGCCATTCTTTAGGAATACCTGCAGTCCCCATTCTCCTCATAATCATTCTACTATGGTTACCCCATACAACGTCTACTTCAGGGAATACTTTATAATACCTTGCTAACCTCTCTTTAGCATAGTACATCTCATCTGCAGCACTCATTCCATTAGGGTCTGACTCGTGATAAGAATTTGCGTGGAAGTCCACACAGTCACCAATATGTACTACTCTATTACAATTATACTTATTATAAGTATCTTCTAAAAAGTCTACATAAGTGTCTAAGTCAAAAGGACAATGAGTGTCACCAATTACTAACACCCTTGTCTCTTCGTTTGAGCGATAATCATTAATCATCTCCTGCTCCCTTTCAGACAGCCTTGCTCTTTGCCCGACTGCCTTCTTATTTGGTTTCCTATTCTTCTTCATTATTGTTTTTTAAATCCAACATATCTGAATTAGCGTCATAATATTTATGCAACTTATTTATAGCTTTAATGAATCCTGACTGTGTACAGGTGGCACAACCTGCAGGAGGAACCATACGTTGTTCAAATACGTGATTGTAAATTTCAGTTAGTCGAACCTGCTGAGAAGCATCTACTCTTGTCCTTGCTCTTGCAAAAAAGCTTTTAAGATATTTATAATCTTCTTCATCAATACAATTAACAGCCTTAATACCAAAAGGCATAGCATCGTTTAAAGCATCTTTTCTGTCACTACAGCCACAATCTTCACCAAAGAAGGTGTTAACTACCTTAGTAATTCCTGTTACATTAGCAACTTTTTCAATTACGTCACCAAGTCCTTTATTGGACTTGTTTAACTGAATCTTTTTCAATAAAACCCAATCCTTGTACTCTCTTGTTCTCTTATCAATATTTTCATAATAAGAGTCATCTTTTGTAATACTCATAATTCTTCGTTTAAATTATTAAAGTCTTTTGTAAACTTTTCTCTAATGCTTTCTCTATATTTAGTTATAGAAGTGTAGATATGCGTTAAACCGATACCTGTTCCACTTGCTATCTTTCTCATAGATAAGTCAGTCTTGAAGTATAAGTTGAATAGCTTAGAGTTATAAGGACCCCAAGAATCAACCTCTTCTTTAATTTCGTTCATAAGAGCTTGATAACGCTCTTCAAAGTCTAAGTCAGCCTCACCTTTAGACTCTTCAAAGTAAAATTCAGGGAACCCTATATATTTACTTTCTTTACCCAACTCTGTTCTAACAGTGTTTCTAATAGCACCAAACATATAAAACATATTAACACTACCATCTTTAGCAATTAGTTTAGGCTCGGCTGTCTTCCTGTACTTATGCAACCTTAAATAAACCTCTTGTATAATATCTTCGGCAATAGAAGAAGGGCTACCTATAGAGATAGCCATTCTTACCCATTCATCATGCCTTTTCCCAACAGCTTCTAACATTAAACAGCTTTTATCTCAGGAATTGATTTTAAGTCATTAGACGCTCCTTCTATAGAGCCATCACTCATATCAATTTGAACATCTTTACCGTACTTATCTTGTAATTTAATCTTTATTTCTGCGTATGCATTCTCAACATTAAAAGCCTCGTTTAATATATGAACCTTTTTCAGTTCCATAACACCAACAGCTTTGAGAGCTTCGTCTCTCTGTTTCATTACATCCCTTAATTCTTCTAATCCTTTTTTTGATAATTTCATTGTTTACACATTTTAGTTTATTAACATTAAACGTACAACAATAATATCCATCTCACAAGTTTTTACTAATATTATTATTAATAATCTATTGTAGGAACTATAGCTTCAATTATTTCAGGGTAACCGAGTTTGTTTACAAAGAAGCTGAAGTCATCAAAAGATGCGTTACGACTACGCTTGCAAGTTACATCAACAATTTTAGGATTCTCTTCTTGACGTTTCAAAGATATTTGACATTCCGTTTTTTTCTCACAGAAAGACCCTAAATGACCTGTAGGTTTTTCACTACCGTAATTAGAATGTATAACTGTAACTATATGGCAGTTATATTTAGTTGACATTTCCATAAGCTTCTGTACACATTTACCACTTTCTTCTATATTATTAACGTCTGAAACGAGGTCAGCAATTCCATCAATAACTACAAGACCAATAGAACCTTCAGGAGCATTAGCTAATTTATGCTCTATAAAACCTAATCTCTTAAAGAAGTCTATAGTACGAAGTGTATATGTGTGGTATCCATTTTGTTCTTCTGACATATCACTTGACCTCCTGAATCCTTTTAAACAGTGCCATTTTCCCTGCTCTGTATCAAAATGAAAAACATCACGACCATTACGATTAGACTTCATATCTCTTGACCATCTGTTACCTGAATTTAAGTAAGATGCTACAAGAAGAGAAACAAAATATGATTTGTAAGATTTTGGTGGGGCTTGTATGAAACTGAAATTTCCATCTGTACCAATAGCGGAAGGCTCTGTGAAGGTCCCTCTTATATTTGTGTAGGTATGAGTTCCAAAAGAAATAGCTATTGGAGGAGCAGGAACTTCTTCATCTAAATTAATTTTTAACTCATCCTCCATAGAGTCGTAATACATACGGTCTATTTCTCTTTCGTCTGCGGATGGTATTTGGGATGATTGTTGTTGGAACATTGTGTGTTTGTTGTGTTTTGTGTGAAGTGTGATATTGCTAAACTTAATATAGCTATTAAAGCTATTAAAATAAAGAACTTAATTGTTTCTTTCATAATCTAATTAAAAGAGGAAAGGGAGCCTTAAAGCTCCCTCCTCAGTTGTATTAATACTAAAACGGTAAATCCATTGTTGTAGTTTCAGTAGAAACTTCCTCTACACTGTCAGCCTCACGTTCTGCTACTGTAACACCTTCATCAGATACGTAAGCTACCTTACCATTACCTAAGTAATTTCTCTCTGCCTTAGCTTCTCTCTCTTCTTTAGATAATGCTACAATGATTGAAGAATTGTTTCCAAACCTTGTTTCGTCATTATGGAACATTGTTAGATTAACATAAGAACCTTTCTTTCCTTTGATAATCTTATCCTTTGGAATAGCTTCTAAATTGATACTGAAATTTGTTATTGCACTCATAATTTAATGCCTCTTACAAGGACTTTGGTTTTTAACGCCTATTATATTAGGACTTGATTATTAACTTAATTTATATACTTTTATGATTGAACTTATATTCAGCCCACCAATCAGACATCTTTTTACTTCTTAGTTTTGTGTATTCCTCATCTTCCTCTTCACATACAAACTCAGCGTGTTCTTTACATTGTGAACATATATCTATTTCATCATACCATCTATCTGCACCACAGCAATTTGATAATTCTTCTGTTTCCATATCTATTTTATTTAAATGTTCCAAAGTTAAATCTCACCTTGCCATTAGTATCTTTACCTGCTAATCCTTGTAGCTTACCTTCCTTAAAGAAGCTAATCCACTTCCATTCTCTTAGCTTAAAATTGTAGTTAGCCTTACCATTGGTAAGTTCATCAGAGTTTAGTTTAATACTTATCATAGGATAATCATAAAGTTCTCTACCAATACCCCAATTAAAACACGCTCTTTTAAATGAGTCGCTTGCTAATCCTTTAGCAGCTTCAGTCATTGATTTAGTGCCAACATCTGTCTTAGACACCCATTGATTATTCTTTTCATTCCAAATAGACACTGTACAACTTCTATTCTCATCCGTATGCTCTCTTTGCCAATTCAGTGGACCTACCACCTCATCTAATCGGTTCATGTCAACACGAGCATCCTTATACGCTAATATAGTAGCATACCCGCCTTTGTTTACAGATTGGACTCTGAAGTCCACATCTGATATTTCTAATGGTCTTGTTAAATCTTTTAAGTTCATTGTTTTTGTTTTTGTGATTAATGAATGGCAAACATACGACAAATAATCGAGTTAACCTAATTTATTTTAATATTTATTTTATTCTGTATCTTCTTTTCTCCCGAACACCTCGTATCTAATAACATCTCTGTATTCTTCAGGAGTGTCTGTTTCTAACAACTCATATAAATAAGTGGTTAATATCATCTCTTTGTCTCTGTGGTCTGAATTAGCATCTTCTAACGCTTCAATCCTTGCTCTGTAATAATTATCTAACATATCTATTGGTTGTTAAAGTTAAACTTCTCTTTATTATAGTCTTCTAAAGCTCTACTCGATAATTTAATACCTGAAGGCTCTAATCTCTGATGGTCATAATCAATTTTAAGGGTCTTTGCTCTGTGTTGTCTAAGAGCGTATTCCTGTTCAGGAGACCTATTTTGAATATGTAAAGTATTGTCATTCTTTTTCATTGTAATAGGATTAAGGTTGGTTAGCCAAAATCTCACACACTTTTCTTCTGTTTTCATAGTTTAGTATTTAGGTCTTAATATTTGTACTATTATTGTGTAGTAAATCTCTGATTGTCCTTGACTTGTTATTGCTGAAGATACAACTTGTAAGTCCCAATTTAATTCAAGTTGGTTAAAGTCAAATATGACGCTATCGACAGTACCTGCTAAAACTTTGTGTTTCATCATCTTCATACTATAATTGTCCTATTACAACTCTTTCTAAAGCCTCTATTTGTTCCATATCTAACAAAGATGTTATGTTAACATCACCTGCTAAAACTTCCCATATTTCAAATGTGTCGGACACACTTTCGTTATTCCAATCACCCATACTACCTTGTGTATGATGACCCTCTACTCTTAATTCAACTCCTCTAAATGTAATGTTCATTGTGTATATGTTTTAGTGAACAACAAACATACGAAAATAAAATGAACTAACCTAATTATTCACTAATTAATTTGAAGATTTCTAACTGAAGCTCGTGGGAGATGTTGTTAGTATTGAAAAGAGTGAATAAGAATAACCTTTCTAATTGATACTCTTCCATTAATAAAAGCGTTTAAGTATATCTTCTATTACAAGTCTGCAGTCTACTTGAGATTGTGGTTTATATAAAACTGTATTAGGTCTGTTAATAGAAATCCATCTCTTAAACAACTTCCATCTCATAGGGAAACTCTCGTTAGCCCTGCCCTTAACTTCTATAATAAAGTCTTTAGATACAAAATCAGGTGTATAAGTTATAGCTCTTATCTTATTATTCCCTCTATCTATCATTGGTTTGTTGGCAGTTCTCTCAAAAGAACTGACATCGAACTTAAACCCATCTATTAAAGTAAACTTTTCACCCTCATAAGTGTTCTCTATATTATTATCCCTTAATAGTGTGTACATATAAGATTCTAAAGTGCTATCAAACTTAATACCATCAATCTCCTTTTTCTTAGACTGAATAGTCATCTTACCTTTCTTCCTTTTATATTGCATATTAACGAATGTATAATTTTGGTTTGTATAGGTAGTTATCAGTGTCAAACTCAACTGAATTATCAGATACAGCTATTCTCTTAACACCTCTTATTATTAAGTTTTCTACTAAAAACATTCTTGCTGTAGCATTAGTAACTCGTATCATTATTCCTCTTCCTGTTCTATAAGGTGATATAGTTGGTAATCCTAAAAGGTCTGCTACTTTCTTAGAAGTGTAACCTAATTCTATCTTAGGTCTGTACGAATAGTGTTCAACACATATATCATCTAATATTAACACAGGTTCTCTTTCCATATACCTGAATGCTGAGCCTTCAGTATCTCTACTATCAAACAACTCCCAATACAACTGCTTTAATCCTTCTCTATTAAAGCCACTCCTATCTTTCTTACTGAAACTCCTTACCTCTATCATAATACTCTATTATTCAGAAAAAGGGGTTTTGTCATAAAGACAAAAAACCCCTTCTACTATATCACAAAAACATAAAAAAAACACAATAAGTAATAAAACTGAAACATTATAATTCTAACACTCTGTAAAGATACAGATACATATCACTTATATAAACTATTTTTCTATATAGTTATTAACTATATTTTAATTGTATTATCACGTATTGACCTCACTTTCGCTTTCGGCTCTTTGTGGAGCCTTTCGCTCTGCTTCAGCAAGACTGTAAAGTTAGACAACCTAAAATTAAAACAATACTATTTTAAGATAAAGTTATTAACAATTTACTTCTTGAAGTTTTTCATAACCTTTTCACCTGTCCTAACTACAAAATAACCTCCAACTGCTGTAAGTAATAAACTCTTTAGTAAGAATATCCACTCTACGTTCATTTTAAAGCCTTCTAAGAAACTATCTAACATTATGAATGTAAACATACAAATTAAAAGAAAAGCTAAGGTCATAGGTCTTATATTCTTAGACATCCAAGAATCGGAATTTAAGTCATACATCCAACGCTTAGAAACTTCTTGCTCTCGAACCATATCTAATTCAAGTTCTTTAAGTAACATCTCTTTATCTACGTCAGATAATTGGCTGTCCTTACGGATTGCATCTCCAAGCTTATTTAATCCCTCTACACCTGTAACTGTACCAACTATATTTAAAAGCTCAGGAGCAAAGTTTTTACCTTGAGCTGCTAACCAACGAAGAGCATTACCAACATTAGTACCTGTACCTCCGTTCTTTATTGTGTTTGGATTTTTACTTGTTTCACTCATAACTATGACCTCTCTTCTATTAAAGTACCCCTTTTCTATTAAACAGTTCTATTATCCCATCTACTACGCTTAGAACGTATATCGATATGTGTAAAGGTATTATACCTACCTAATCCACCTAAAGCTAATTCTTTATCTTCAATCATAGACTCTATCCTATCAGCTACTTCATCAGGGGAATTACCACCAATAACAATATCTGCTGCTTTACCTAAAATATGTTGGCTACTATTATTTGAACCGATAGAACTATTATGCTTTACACATCTATATGCACTATTAATCATTATACGTGCATTAAAACAGTCTCTAATCTCTTGAAGTTGGATTGCAAGTAACTTTATATTCTCAAAAACATCATTTGGCATCTTACAGCCACATCGACATTCAAATTCTGACAAACTAAAGTTCTCGGTTAATTTCATTTCCCTTTATTCTTAATAAGATAATACCATCTTGATATTCCGTATCCAAGAAAGACTATTCCTGATATAGTTGCTATTCCAACATTAAAGTCAGATACGTTTAAACCAATACTCATAATTGCTCCAATAGTTATTTTTAAATCAGTAATATTCATTTCTTTTAACATTTTATGTTAATTAGTGTTCGGTTTATTCTTGAGGTACTTCTGAGCTTCTTGCCCATCCTGCAAAAGAATGTGCTGATTTCTCTGCGGGATACACCTCATAAGCACCCATATCTAAAGTATCGCTTGACATTACATCATAAGCAACCCCATCATAATAAATTGTAGGTGTTAACTCGTTACCTTCATCATCATAGGTTGCAGGAAACTCAACTACTTTACCGATATAAACAACCGCTGCTGTACCGTTTGTAAATTGCATTGAAGTAATACCTTCTTCGGTTACTTCCTCCCATACTCCTTTAGCGATTAAATAGTCTTTACCTTCTAATTCGTTGTCAAAAACTGTTTTGTATATTTTCATAATTCTTTTATTTACTCTTGTTGTTTATATGTGTGTAATTGTTACTTATGTTGTTAGTGTGATTAGTTCTGCGTCTGTTAATGCGGTGTTGTAAACTCTTACGTCTTTTGTGTTTGCATACATTGGTAATGTACCATTTCCCGAAGTAAAATCTAATACATTCATTCCAATAGGAGATGTGGCAGATTCTGTATTTGTTTGTGTTCCATTAATATAAAACTTCATTGTACCACTTCCCCAAGACAAAGCAAATTTATTGTTATTAGTTTTAGTAACTCCCGTTGCCCCCCAATTAACGACTTGGTTTACCCCACCTGACCATATTTCAGCTATAATATTACCTGCAAATCTTGAATATCCTATGGATACGTAATTATTAGTACTTCCATCAGAAATAGCAATCCTTTTATCTACAAAGTCATCAGCCAAAGCACTACCTTCAACATACAATACACCCTCCGTTGAATTTATCACTTGGTCATTACCTGCATCACTACAAACTTCAGCCACCCTCGTAACCGTACTCCCTTGCGTTGGTATGTAAGAGGTAGGGTATGAGGCTTGTTCTAATTGAGCACCGAAGATGTAAACACCGCTTGTTCCATCTCCTGTGTAGGATGGAAGAGTAGCACTTGTAACTTCAACGTCTGAAGTATATATCCTCCAAAGCCTTGTATTAAACCCTGTTGACGGATGAGTTATAGTAACCCTGTACCACCCATTGTTTAAAGATGTAATTGTTGCACTTCCGTTTGTATTCATATAAGTTACACTACCTACTCCATTTAAGTCAAAACCATATTGGTCATTTTCAGAACCTCTTGAATTAGTGTATAATGATATGTACCTTCTACCATTTGCTTTTACATACATACTAAAAGAATTATCACCTGCATTAACAAGAACTGTTGAAGATGTATTATGTTGCCCTGTACTCGTATCCTCAACCAACTTAAAAGCATTTAAAGGACTGTCAGCACTTGGTGAAGTAAAACCTTGTACTTCTTTAACTGATACGTTGTCTATGTAAAAAGTTCCTGCCGATAATAAGCTGAAAAAGGCGTTGTCCAAATTCTCTCTTGTTCCGTAAAATGTAAACTCTTGCATTGATGTACTTAAAACAAAATCAGAAGTAGTTGGACCTGTTTCAAAAGGTGGTCTAACTCTTAACGTAGGTGTTCCTGTTGATGCTCTTGCTGAAAAAGTGTACTTATACATAACACCATTTGTTAAAGTATTAACGTATGATGCTGATAATAGTGTTGCTGCATTTGATGAGTTACCACCTACTCCACTTGATACCACTTGCAATTCACTTGATACAACACTTACTGTATGATTTCCTGCATCTGACCAATTTGTTGCTCCTGCTGAAAAATCGCTATTTCTACTTACGTTTATTATCAATTCACTTCCTGCTGTACTCGCATCACCTTCAATAGTCGCTCCTGATTTAGTCCAATAAGAAATACCGAATGCTTCAGATTGAGTTATCAAATTAGTTCTCTGTGGCTCTAACAATAAAGCCCCGTTAGTATTACCTAAAAAGTCTATTCTCGGTATTCCACTTTGTACCGTTTCTATTAAACCTGCTTTATTTACAACCGTAGCACTTGATGCTCTTGTAAAATCGAAAGGTAAAGGCTTGTAGTTACCGCTTTCGTTATTGTATGCAAGTAAAGAACCGTCTTTAGTTGCCCATTCTCCGTTACCTAATTTTAAAGTTTCTGCCATCTTATATTATATTATATTGTTGTGCATTAGCCATTGCTGTAAATGACGTCCAACTCGTTAGCGTTTCTAATTCTGCTGATGTTAATACGGTGTTGAAGTATTGTATTTGTTTTGTGTTTCCGTAGAAAGGTCTTGTTCCTTCTCCTCCATCAAAAGCCAATTCTGTTAAAATTCCATTAGGAAAAGTTACACCACTTGTATCTGTGACTAATTCAAAACCATTAATCCATAAAGCAAAATCATTTTCCTTATACTTTATTAAAATTTTATTATATGCTGTTATGTTATTTATTGTAATAGAAACATCTGTTGATATACCACCATTAACAATCACATACCCTTGAATCGTATTAGGATTAGAAGATACATTTTGTATAATTATTCTATTTGTCCCTGTACCATCAGAAATAGCTATTCTATGGTTTGTTGCGGTGGTTGATGCAGGGTAACTTATCTCTGTCATCAAAACTCCCTCTGAATCATTAAACGTAGAAGCATCCCCTGCTCCATTACAAGTCTCCGCTACTCTTGTAGTAGTCGTTCCCTCTGCTGTTAATGATGTAAGTGTTGGAGATGTTGCGTAGCTTCCTTGTTCAAGTTGTGCCATAAAGAGGTAGATACCTGATGTTCCGTCTCCTGTGTAGGAATCGGTTAATCCATCTATTGACGTATAAACAATAACCCTTTCTGATTGAGTACCAACTCTATTCCCACTTATAGAACACTTGTACCATCCGTTGCTGTATTCTATTATATCAGCAGTAAAGCCAGCACTAATAGAACCAACAACTCCATTTTGTAAATCAAAATATGCTCCTGCGAGATTATTATTTACAAGTCTTATCCAATTTCTTTCTCCTTTTTTAGCAAAAACAGAATTAGTAAAGTCTCCAGTAAGAGATACTGCAGAATTATTTAAAAGTCTATGTATCCCATTATTCGTACCCTCAACCAATTTAAAAGCACTTGTAGGAAAATCTACACTTGGAGATGAATAGCCTTGTACTTCTTTTACTGATACGTTGTCTATTGTTGCACTATTTCCCGCACCATTATTGTAGATATACAAAATTTGATTATTACCAACTCCATCAGATGATAAGTCTATGGTATGTGTTCCTACTGTTGTAAATTCTGCTTTTTTTGAAAAATTTGGATAATTCGTATAAACAAAAACACCTCCTTGAACAATGTCAATTGTGAGCTTATTTATACCATTAACTAAAACAGTTTGTCTAATTGGTGATAATGAAACCCCTAAAGTTGTTGCTTGATTATTTACCACACTCCAATCTGCATCAAAAACCCAACCCGTAGTCCCATTACTAAAATCTCCATTAGTAATTAATTCACTTCCTGCTGTACTCGGGTCTCCTTCAATAGTCGCTCCTGATTTAGTCCAATAAGAATTACCAAAACTAATAGGATATGTAATTAAGTTTGTAGCTTGATTCTCTAACAATAAACTCGGACAGCCATTAACAACCCCATCTATTAAAGGATATTCTAATCTCGGTACGTCATTAATTGCCCACTCTATAACTGATACGTTGTCTATTGAGCCTCTGAATGCTCCACCATAAAACCTTAAATCATTTGCAGATGTTGTTGTAAAATAAAAAGTTTTACTACCTGAAGACGTTGTTGTTTGTGATGAAGAACTGCCTATATCAATCGCCAAAGTTCCACTTGTATAAGCCGAAACATCAAAAGTTACTTTATAATTTTTATTAGCAGTAACGCCAACATTTTGCGATAGATTATTATTATCACTAACACAACTTGCTACACCTCCACTTATAGTCCAACCTGCTCCTTTAGTCCAATCGCTATCAGTAGCAAAATCTCCATTAGTAACTAATTCACTACCTATACTATATTGTGCCACTTCAAGTAATCCGTTACTATTTGTTCTTGTAGCTGCTGATGCTCTTGTGAATGCGAAGTCTCCTACTCCACTTTCAGGTAGTACACTATATACTTTTCCTGCTTTATACCCCGTTGGGACTAATGCGAGTGATGGTATTGCCATATCTTATTTTTTAATTTGTTATTACTTTATCTATACAAGATGCAGACTCAACTACGCCTCCATCTGCCTCTACTCTCGTAACGAAGTTCCTTGCCAAGTCTGATAGGCTAAAGAACAACATCATCATTTTTCTTCTTCTACTCAAAGCTTTGTTGTTTTAGAGGTTAATAATGTGTTCATTATATAGTTGAATCAAAGAATCCATCTAATGCAGTCTTTAAAGCTGCGAAACTTGCATAAGCTACTCCTGAAGAGTTTTGTAATTGTGAAAAGATAGTAGGGTCTAATATAGTTCTACCTGATTCTGAATGTGTGATACTAAGATTAGTGTCATTGTCATTTATTCTTGACAAGTCACTAAAAGCTCCATATCTGCTCTCAAGACCTCCTCTTATTACTACTAATTCTTTAGTTGTTGCGTCTTCGTAAATTTTTGTTGCCATATTATTTGTTTTTGTACTATTATAATACTAAATTATTTGTTTTTTGTTTGTATTTAAACAGGTTGCTCGTAAATCTTCTGTATTAACACTTTATAATAATCTGTTGATAATGGTGCCACTGCATAAGTTATTTGAACTGACGATGCACTTCTCTTTACAGTTACAGGTACATCTTTACCATAATCAGAGTCTATAACAGAGGAATTACACACTTGAACAATAATGTTAAAACCTAATAAGTGAGCTATATTCCATACAGTTTGACTTCCATTTCCGTTTATATTTTTTACTACTGATATATCACTTAATGAGTCAGGTATAACGATTGATTGTTCACTAATTAATGAAATCACATCTTGTTTTAAACGTGCTATATCTTTAGTATTCTGTATAGTATCATATTGAACTACATTTCTACTCTGATTATTTTTTAAGTCCTCTCTTGTTATTTCCATTTCACTTGTTTAATATGTACTGTAATACGTGTTAACCTCGTTAAAATAGTCACCTGATGACAGTCTAACAGATGTATCCATTATTATTATTTCAGATATTTTACCTACAAATATTTCGCTATTGCTTCCACCAAGAACAAAACCATAATTATTCCAAGTAGTGCTTTGTTTGTTAGTTTCTTGCGATATATTATTTAACCAAGCTTCTCTAAAAACAGGTTCATTAGTAAATAAAGCTTCTCTTTGGTTAAGAGATAAATTAATACTTTTTAGTTGCATAAAGAAAGGAGAAAATCTTGCTATCTCTTTAGAATTTGATGTATTAATGTACAAGCTTAATCCGTCTGTTTCTGAGGTTGAATTACTTGCGTAATAACCTTTTGAGTAAGCTAAGTTATTTTCAGCTACTGACATTATACTAAAGTTATTAACAGTGTCTAATTCAGACATAGGTATCTTAACTTTAATTTCTTGATGTGTGCTTTTTTCAAAACTAATAGCATTCTTACCATTGCTTTTAACAAAACCTACTCCACTACCATATTTTAATATTGGTGACTTTGGAGAAGCACTTGATTCTAATATAGTGTTTGTGTCAACTGTATTAGAGGAGTTTATACCTATCCAAGCTACAAGCAATAAGTCATCATCAGCAACATCCCATGTACCTAAAGTTGTTGTAGAAGCAGAGTCATAACTACTTGTTGAAGTTAGTGAATTATTGCTAATCTCTCCATTAGTATCAAAAAATACATATACTGACGAAGAAGCTACGGAAGAATAAACCTTTATAACTGCTTTAGTCCATAAAGTTGTCATAGAAGGCTTCCTTAATGTGTACATCGCTGAAACATTATCATAAACAACTGTAGCAGGTGTTATAGAGCCAAACCTATGTGGGTTAACTAACCTCATTAAGCATAGAATTTTTCGTTGTATGTAAAGAAAGCTTTAAGAGCTACTCCTGCAATAACAGAACCAACTTGAGTCACCTCAACAGTAAGAACATCTCCCTCAGCTATATTAAAGTTTCCTGTGTTAAAAAAGTAAGAAACAGAACTATTTACCGTTGTAGTCGTGCCTATGTCAATAGTAGGTCTACTTGCCCCTGTAAATACCGTTGTTCCATTTAATAATACATCAATAACAATAGCCGCTCCTGTTGGTGCTGTAGTAACAGTGAAGTCTACATCTCTTAAAAGATTGATAGCTCTCGGAAACTCCATATTGATTACGTTTCCTACACTTATATCAGAAGTTTCATCTCCACAAGCAAAGTCATAGTAAGAAGGTGTAAATACTAATCCTGTAGATGCAGAATTTACATTAACATTCTTATAATTTTGATATAAATAAGCTGAAGGAGTATCTGTAAGAGCAGTAAAGCTCGTAGCAGTTGCGACTTTAGATAACGTCCATTCTCTTGTAGGAACAACTTTCACAGAACCATCAGCATCTATTTGAGCAATAGTTTGTAAGTTGTATAATGTTTTTGCTGTAGCACCTATAGTTGAAAGAGCTAATCCTGTTTCATTACCATATCCATCAGTTAAATCCTTGTTATTAATGTTTACAGGAAGGTTATCCGTAAACTTCAACAACCCATCATAAGTATCTTTTATAGTTTTACCTGTTAATGTTACGCCCATTTTCTATGTCTTTTTTAGTTTTGTTATCTAAGTCTTCTATGAACAAATCCAATTTGGTTGGATATTGTTCTTTTAACTTATATTTATTAATATCCTTTTTTTCTATACCCTCTTCCATATTAAAGTTTATTTATTTACTTACCTACCTACCCTAAATACCAACCAAAAGAATCTATTTCTTTATCAGGAGACATATCTTGATTACCATCTTTATACTCAGGAAAAAGGCTTGAGTTGTTATCTCTACACATAAAATCTACAAATCTTTCAGCATAAAACGAAGCTTTATCATTAGCTCTTGTAGCAAGACCTGCAATCTCTACTCTATCTATAGTATCAGAGTTGTCTGAACGGTGTTTAAAGAGTCCTCCTTCGCTTAATGTGTATGCAGCGAATGGAATGAACTCTGCTTGTGTAAACCACGCTAACATCGGCTTAATATAGTCATCAAGCAAATCTCTATAGTTAACATTTGCAGCGTCTTCAATAGTACCATCTACTACTAATTGTTGTAGTTTCTTGTATAGTTTAGTCCCTAAATAATTTTGAATATGCATATCTTGTGCAGTTTCAATGAATTGAAGCATTTTATCAGGGTCTACCGAACCTGAAATGATGGACTTCTTTTTTACGTATGTTGTTGAGGCAAATAGTGCTTTAGCCATTATATAAATTTAGATATTAATTCGTTTAATTGGATTCTTAAATTATCTATTCTTGATAACTTTTCCCCTGTTTCCTGCTCCTTAACTACAGAAGTTTCAATGTTTTCTAATTCAACAAACTCAATAGGTTGTAATGTAACAAAGTATAAAGATAAAAATATCTTGTTAAATGCAAGTATTTTATTTAAACCTGCTATGATATTCTCTTGAAAAGGACGTATAACAATATTATCCATAAGTATTGAAGCTGTTCTAAGCTCCTCTGCATTATTACCAAATCCTGTGTTATCCTTTATACCAAGTAATATAGGTGATACAATTCCATGACCTAACATTATCTTCTCTCTGCTTTCATCAGCTAAAAACTGATATTGAGCGTGAGCGTCAGGTAAATGTATTGGCTCTACAGAAGCTGCTGTTTCTTTATCCTCATTAAAGGATAAAATGAAACGTCCACCATTTGATGAACCACCAAACTTTTGTTTAATCTTAGTTTCCATACCTGCCTGAATAGTTTCAGATGGCACACCGTTATTAAAGTTAACTAATAAAGATGGCTGAAGACCGTTTTGTATATTCGATATATGATAATTAGACACCTCTTCCTCTAACTGACTGTATTGTAAAGATGCTTGATAATCACAAGGTGAGTAGTAATAGAATCCTGACACATAAGGTCTTACTATATATACTTCAGTTGTCTGTTTATCACTACCATTACCAAATGTAGGTATTCTCTTTGGCTTATCTCCACTAACTTTATTCTTCCAATCAGGATGATAATAATATGCTTTTATAACACCTTCAGTAGTCTTCTCTGCTCTAAGAGTTTCCATAGGATGATGTTTAATAGCTATAATCTTAGTCTTAGCTTTATTATAATTTACTTTAATACACCCACTACCTAACAACTTTCTATCACCTACAATTTTTCTAAGCTCTCCTTCGTCTACAAGCCTTTTCATTTCTATATAAGCATCTATATTTATGTTCCTGTCAATAGCCTCTAATCCTCTACCGTAAATCATATCACTTATACCATTAATACAACGAGAATTGGTAGGAGAACCTAAAAATCTTTCTATAATATCACCATAGTAATTATTATCAGTGCCATAAGAAATATATTCTTCATTAGGAGTCTCTATTACTTCAGGTCTCTCATAGTTTGCCATCTCAACAAAACTAATATTAGGTCTTTTACTTGATTTTGCTTTCTTACTCATATACTTTGATTGAATCTGAATCAGTGTCTATATCGACAATAAATTCATTATTATTTATAGTGTAATTGGTATCGTTAAATTGAGTTACTAAAATAGTTCCTTTAAATATAATAGAAGGTGTAGGAACAAAAAGCTGTCTTACTTCAAAAGAATAACGCTGTCCTTCTTTAAATAATGGAACTTGAATGTCTAATATAAGGTCATTACTTGAATAACCAATACTATCAGGTGTAATAGTAGTTTCTAATCCACTATCTTCATTAGTAAAAACAACTACAGTGTCTTCTGTACTATCAAATCCTCTTGGTAAGATAGGTAGTGTGTTAGTTGTTAGTAAAGGGTTTATAATCTTCATATCATATAACTAAATATTAACTGTTTTGTTTCTGTAAACAAGAAAAGCTCCCTTTGAGGGGAGCTTGTCTATTCTAAATTACTTTTTAGGATTATACTCCTAATACAATAGTACCGCCTGCAGCAGTAAGAGTGCTTTCTAAGAAGTTAGCAGGAATCTTCTCCATACCTGTTAAAGTAAGAGTGTATCCACTTAAATCTCCCATAGCTGTACCTGTAACAATAGTACCACCTGTAACTTCCATTCCATTAACAGTACCTGCTAAAAAGAATGAACCATTTTGGTCTTCTATTACTATATGAGGATGTCCATAAGCAATTAATTTAATTTCCTTATTATCTTCTTTAGATAACTTCGGCATTGATAATTCAAGTACTTGTTCAAAAGCAACAGTTCCATTCTCCGTAGAAGATTGGATATTCTGTGTTAATGAAGAAGCAAAGTGAACATCATATTTATAACAAGATACTCCTGTTCCGATTGAATCGATAACATCTGTATCCGTAACATTATAAGTAACAGGACCTAAATCACCATAATTGATGAAATAAACTGCCTGAATACCTCCAACGCTGTCTTTACAAGGTTTTAGTCTCCCTAAGGATAAGTTTTCGCAAGCCATTTTTATGTTGTTTTATTAGTTAATAGATATTAGGGGGTAGTTAAACCCCCTTCTATCAGAGTTTGTTAATTATGCTACGTTGTAATATACAACTTCAGCACCGTAAGCGTAACCTACAGCAGCAGTATAACGCATTATAAATCTAACATTTTGACTTCCATCAAGTGAAGCCATGTCTAAAACAGATACTTCGTTTTGGTCAGACATTAATCCTGTTCCGAAGAATAAGTTACTTGATTGTGCAGCTACCATTTTTCCTGCAGACATTCCATTACACATAAAGATATTTACACCTTCAAATTGTAATGAATCAAATCCTTGATTAGAACCTCTTTGCTCGTAACCATTACCACTTCCTGCTAAAGATAAAGAAGAAACATAAGCTCTAAATACATCAGAAGCAACGTATAAGTTTAAATCTTCCTTCCCATAAATAGTTTGAGGGATAGCATTTAATACTCTTCTCATTTCAGCTTGAATAGTTGCAGCAGCAGCAGCAATAGGAGTAGCTACATCAATTACAGTTGCATCAGCTAAGAATAAAGCTTCAAAACCGTCATATTCACCTTCGTTACCGTCAGCACCTTGCCATATAATAGTCTCATTAGCAGTTGCAACCTCAGCAGCAGTTTTAGCTATAATAAAAGAAGCTAAATCAGGTGGTAAGTTATCGTGAGCTGAAAGACCCATAGAAACTGCATCCCAATCAGAACGGAAATCTTTTTTACAAAGAGTATAATTTACTTGAAATTCTTTTGGCTCAAGTATGTTCTCAGTAATATCTACTGTAGCAGTTGGAGTAAAGTCACAAGTACCATCTTTGATTAAGTCGCTCATAGCCACTTTCTTCAATACTTGTTTAAATTTAATGTTTGGTTTAACTGTCAAACCACCATTTCTAATAGTAGTAGGAGTTAAAAGTGCAGCTTGTAAGTAAGGCATTGCTTTCTCACCTGCATAAGTTGTTGTGATGTTTGTTGTTGTAGCCATCTTTTTTTTTAGTTTTTATTAAATAATGATTTGAAGACAATGTCTTCTGTTGTTAGTACTCGATTTTGGGCATAAAGGAATTTTTCCTTTGTTTCTACCATTGATTCAGGGTCGTGAATTAATTCATCCAATACCACTTCCTCTTTTAATTCTACTACTTCTTCAATTACCTCTTCAGTTGATAATACAACTTCTTCGATAACTTCTTCCGTTGCTTCTTCTTCAGATACTACTTCAGATAAAGCTTCAGGTACTTCTTGTGGTTGTGATGGTGAGATACTCTCCAATACCTTAGTGTACATTTCTTTAATCTCAGCGATTGCAGAATCAAATTCACTTTTAGATACAGCAGCAGGTTGTTCAACAACAGGAGCAGTAACCTCAGGAGCTTCTACAACAGGAGCAACAGCTTCCTTTGTTTCTACTTCTTCTTTTACTACTTTTTCCTCTTCTTTTACAACTTCCTCAGCCAAAATAACCTTCTCATCTATTACCTCACTACCAAGAACATTCTTAGATAGATTAACAATAGATTCAAATAATTCCTTTGGGTTTTTCATATAAATATATTAAATTGATGTTATATAAGTGTATAACTAAAACACTAACTGTTTGTCTTATTTTTAACTTCTTGATGTAGAGTTTGTTCTTGATGTAGACGTATTATTTACGTTACTTACCCCATTTTCTATTAAAGAGCCTATGCCTTGCTTCCAATAAGCAGGGCATCTTGCAGTATCTTCACAATCACAATCATTTGTATATGTTTTTTTCTTCTTACAGTAAATTGCTTTTTTCATATTCTTCTATTAGTTTAGATATTTGTTTCATTGCTTCTATTTCTTTAGTGGTAAAAGCTTCTTGTTCTGTAAACATACCTTCTATAGAAAACCCTAAATAATCACCCTTCTTGATTCTATTCCATAAACCATCATCTTCTACCCTCATAGATACTACCCAAGCTCCTTTAGGTGCATTTAAACCATATAAAGCTGTTTTATCTTGAATAGGGTCTTCTA
>OJHY01000105.1_pt1 | contig 26703 bp, 18 predicted proteins | sample 1595301 | NCBI WGS metagenome assembly OJHY01 (sample SAMN05416880, study PRJEB24817) | seawater metagenome | isolation source: Sea water | place: Canada:Atlantic | collected 2013-11 | reverse complement strand
TCGGCAGCGTCAGATGTGTATAAGAGACAGGAGGGGAGCCTATTATGTTTAAATCTAGACCTAACAAGCTTGCATTGGCGATTTCTTGTGGGTTGTTAACTTTAACTGGGGCTGTGCATGCTCAACAAGTTAATGATAAAGAAATTGTAGAAGCACTAAGTGCTGCAGATAAAAGCGTTGTAGAAAAAAGTACGGCAGAAACTACCAATCAAGTATCCACAAGTAATGATGTTGAAGTAATCGAGGTCACCGGTTTTCGACGTTCACTCATCGAATCGATTAACCAAAAGCGCTTTGCAGACACTGTGTCTGAGCAACTAACCGCTGACGATTTAGGAAGTTTACCTGATGTGTCAATGGCAGATGCATTAACCCGTTTGCCCGGTATTTCAGCAGTCAGAACAGGGGGACAAGCCGCAGAAATTAACATTAGAGGCATGTCAGGTGGTTTTATTTCCACAACCCTTAATGGCCGCGAACAAGTGTCTACCAGTGGTCAACGCAGTGTTGAGTTTGACCAATACCCCTCAGAGCTAATTTCTAATGCCGCGGTTTATAAATCACCAAAAGTATCGCTTATTGAAGGCGGCGTTGCCGGCACTGTAGAGTTAAAAACCGCGAGCCCTTTAAGCAATGAAAAAGAACATACGTTTACGGTAAATGCTCGCGGTATGTACAATGACTTAGCTGGCGATATACCCGATGCAGCCTCTAGCGGTCATCGTTTTAGTGTTTCTTATCAGGGTAAATATTTCGATGAAACGGTGGGTGTTGCGCTAGGGTATGCACGTTTATTTCAACCCAGTGCTACCACACAGTTTGTGGGTTTAGCTTATAGCAAGTCGAAAGAGCTTGATGGTGTTGTTGATGATACTGGCGGCCCTGAAAGTTGTATCGAGTGTGAATTTATTAGTGAAGGTTTTGAACTTCAACACAAAGGCGGTGAAGAAACCCGTGATGGTTTCGTTGCTACTTTAGAGTGGCAACCAACTGATAATTTCAACTTGAAATTTGACGGCTTCTATTCAAAGTTTGACTCTGAAGAGTTTGCTCGCGGTTATCGGGTTAAATTAGAAGGAGATCAAGCCGCAATAAGTAACCCTGTTATTGAAAATAATGCCGTGATTGGAGGTTCATTTAACCGTACTTCAAACAGCTCAACTCGCATAGAAATCGTTAATGATGATAATACTGATTACGACGAAGTCACAAGCTTAGGTATCAATGCCGATTGGGATATTACCGAAAAATTGAACATGAGCTTTGATGTTTCATATTCTTCTGCAGAAAGTGAGTTCAAAAATGGTCTTATTTGGGCTTTAGTAGCAGAAGACGCTAATGCAGAGACGCCTGATTTTGACAACAACGTGTCAATTAACTATTTACTTAATGGCTTAAATTTACCCGACGTTGGTTTAAATCAAGCGGATGCTTTTACTGACTTAAATCGAGTAATGGTTTCTAAATACGGCATATACCCTTATGTAAATAAAGATGAAGTCAGTGCTGTTCGCCTCGATTTTACCTACCAATTAGACAATAACTATTTTTCATCGATTGAAATAGGCACACGCTACTCTGAGCGTGAATACAGTAATGACCGTGCAGTATTTGAATATGGCAGCGACAGTGGTTTTAACTTACTAGAGCCGCCTTTAAATATTACACCCGATATGGCAACCGTGGTTAATTGGCAGGGCGATTTTTCTTATTTTCCGAGCTATTTAGCACTTGATCAAAATGCCGTGCTTAATGCTTGGTTTCCAGGCGGTATTCCACAACCTGTGCAAACTTGGGGACCAACAGCTGGTGGTGTGGTTAATGGTGAAGGTCGTGGCCAAGGCAATACTGATTGGACATTGAAAGAAAGCGGCAAAGTATTTGAAGATATTTTTGCCTTTTACATTATGGCCAATATCGATACTGAAATTGGTGGTTTACCCATTACAGGTAACATCGGCGTAAGTGTTGTTGATACCAAGCAATCAGCTACCTCTTTACAAGATGTAGGTGGCGATATTGAACTGGGCGCTCAAAATATTACTGATGAAGTCGGTTTAGTCAATAATCGTTACTTACCCACCGTAATTAGTAATAGCTACACTGATTATTTACCTCAGATGAACTTAAACTTTAAGTTAACTGATAACGATCAAATACGTTTTGCGGCCGCTAAAGTGATGAGTCGACCTAACATAGATCGTTTAGCGTCAAATAGTAGTGTCAATATCAATAAAATCAGTACTGAAAGTGGCTCGTTCGCTGAGGTTAGTGGTAACGCTAAAAATAGCCCACACTTGAAACCTTTCTACGCTAATCAGTATGACTTGTCTTTCGAGAAATACTTTGTTGATACCGACGGTTCATTCATTGCGGCTATCTTTTATAAAGACATTGAATCTGCAGGCATTGTTACGCAAACCATTAGTGAATATGACTTTGCTGGTAATGGTTTAGTGGTGCCAGATGAATTTATTGACCCCTTAAGTGGTGTGCCGTTAACCATACGTAATGGCAATTTTGAAACCGCATTTAACGATAACAAAGGTGGCTATATTAAGGGTGTAGAAGTTGCTTACACGCAAATATTTTCATTCCTGCCTGATTTATGGTCGGGCTTAGGTTTTACGGCGAGTTACTCTCATACCAAAAGTGAAATACAGCAAATATCACAATTAGGTGCGCAAAACTTACCTATTTCATTGCCAGGATTATCTGAAAACGTAATTCAAACTACGGTGTTTTGGGAATATGAAGGATTTGAAACTCGGGTTAATTTACGTTACCGCGATGCCTTTGTTTCTGAACAAGTGGCTGTTGAAGCGCAAACCGTAAATTACGATGACGAAATGATCATCGACTATCAAGCATCTTACCAAATCAATGAAAACTTTGGTGCCGTATTCCAAATCAATAATGTAACCGACGAACCTACAAAAAGTTATTTTGGCTTTGAAGCACAAACAGGCACGTTACAGTATTTTGGTCGTCAATTCTTTCTGGGGCTAACTTATGCGTTATAAGCACCGAATTAATGGAGTAAATTTCATGTCTAATAAAAATTCAATGTTGAAGCTGTTGGCGATAACATTATTCTCATTCGTTTTATCTGCCTGTGGTGGTGCTGAAAGTACTAAGTCAGGTCAAAACTTATTAACCTGTGATGTACCAATGGTACCCAATGCCAGTGGTGATGCATGTATTGCACCTGAGCCAATTCAATGCCCAGTGCCTACGGTTCCAGATGCTAAAAATGAGTCTTGTGTAGTAGGAGTTGACCCCAATGCTCCCGCTCCGGTGTTCTTTCCAAGTGAAAGCCAAGCGGTACTTTATTTCAATCGAGCAGATGGTGCTTATGACGAATATAAACTGCACAATTGGAATACGCCAGAATGTGACGCCTATGCCGCCGACTCTATAGCAGCAAGTTGGGACAATGGCTTGGTTCATACCGGCGTAGATCCTAATTATGGCGCTTATTGGGTGCTAAATTTGATTGATGACTTTACTGAATGCGGTAATTTTATTATTCATAAAGGCACTGATGACGCTGGCAAAGAGTTAGGTGGTGGTGATTCTAGAATGCCACTCAAACAAGATGACGCCACTTATCAACGAATGAATTTTACTTTCTCTGGTGTTGCCTCTATTTTTGAATACCCATTGGTTTCACTCGGCAAACAGCCTCTTAACATCACGGGTTTTGCTGCACATTGGATTGATAGCAATACCTTCGTGTGGAATACACCTGAAGAAGTGACTAGCGTTAAGCTTCACCACTCAGTTAATGCCGATATCACTGCTAATGATGAAGATGTAGTTAGTGGTACTGTTGTGTCATTAACAGCTACAACATTGTCAGATGAACAAAAAGCAAAAGCTCCTCAAGTTGCACAGTGGCCAGCTTTTTCAGCTGACGTTGATAACCAAACAGCCAAAGCATTATTGAAAAATCAATTAGTGCTTGTTGGCTACAACACTGAAGATAAAGCGATTGCGGCTACTTATGTACAAACAGCTAAAGCATTAGACAGCTTATATACACAAGGTGATGCTGATGCCAATGAAGCACATTTAGGGCTGAGTTATAATAGCGATGGTGTTAGCGTTTCAGTTTGGGCGCCAACAGCACAAAGTGTCACGATTAATATCTATGATGCCGAAAAAACTAAGCTAAATAGTGCGCTAATGACCGAAGATACCCATACAGGTATTTGGTCTTATCAAGGGGCAGCAGACCTTGATCGTATGTTCTATCAGTTTGAATTATCGGTTTATCATTATCAAAACCAAGCAATTGAAACCTTAACCACAACCGACCCATACTCTGTAGGTTTGTCTACCAATGGTGACTTCTCACAATTTGTAGACCTAGCCGATACTGAGCTTATGCCAGAAGGTTGGGGGGCTGAGCAAAATGCTAATGCTATTACCTTTGAAGACGCGGTGATATACGAAGCACATATTCGTGACTTCAGTGCGTTAGATGAAAGCACCGATGTTGCCAACCGAGGTAAGTATTTAGCTTTTACCGAAACAAACGCTTTGCCAGTGCAGCATTTACAAAAATTGGTTGATAATGGCTTAACGCATTTTCATATTTTGCCTGCTAACGATATTGCTTCTATCAATGAAGACCCAACTCAGATTATTGATCTAACCAATACCGTTGCCGAACTTTGTGCCATTAAAGCTAACGCGCCAGTTTGTGGTGTAGAAAGCGCAGATAAAACACTACAATCTGTGCTTGAAGGTTATAACACTTATACTAATGAAGCGGCTGAACTTATTGATGTGTTGCGTGATGTAGACAGCTTTAATTGGGGCTACGATCCTAAACATTTTAACGTACCTGATGGCATTTATGCTTCAAACCCTGATGGCGTTGCCCGTATTGTAGAAATGCGATCTATGATCCAAGCACTACAAAACTTAGGTTTACGTGTTGTTTTAGACGTAGTTTATAACCATACCAGCGCTGCAGGTATATCAAGTAATTCGGTGTTGGACCAAGTTGTACCGGGCTATTACTACAGTCGCGATATTGAATCAGGCGCGGTTATTCAATCAACGTGTTGTAACGACACTGCACTTGAACATCAAATGATGGATAAGTTGATGGTTGATTCGCTGAAAGTTTGGACACAACATTATAATTTTGACGGCTTCAGGTTCGATATTATGAGCCACGGTAGCAAATCACAAATGCTCGCTGCTCGCGCTGCTATTCAAGCGATTGATGCCGACACACACTTTTATGGTGAAGGTTGGACTCGCGATGATCGCGGTTTTGAACAGGCCAATCAATTTAATATGGCAGGTACCGAAATAGGCACCTTTAATGACCGACTGCGTGATGGTATTAGGGGCGGAAAGTTCTTCAGTAACAATAGTGATGATAGCGATGTATTTAAGCAGCAAGATATTATCAAGCTAGGTCTTGCGGGCTCACTTGCTGACTATGTTTTAAAAAGCGCCAGTGGTGCCAGTGTTTTAGGTAGTGCATTTTCACCAAACATGTACGCTAAAGACCCTGCTGATGTGGTTAACTATATTTCAAAGCATGATAACGAAAGTTTATGGGACCAACTACAGTTTACCCTAGCGCCTGCTATGGATATGCAAAACAGAGTGAGAGCACAAAACGTTTCTCAAGCCATTGTTTTGCTGTCACAAGGTATTCCATTTTTACAAATGGGCGGCGACTTCCTGCGTTCTAAATCACTCGATCGTAATACTTATGATGCTGGCGATTGGTACAACTTTGTTGATTTTACTTACAACACTAATAATTGGAATAAAGGCTTACCACTTGATAAAGGCGGGCGCAGTGATGAAGAACTATTGCGTATAGGCCTTAATGCTCAAAGCAATGTTGGCATGAATGAAATCTCATTCGCCTCGAGTGTATTTAACGAGTTTTTGAACATACGTACTTCAAGCCCGTTATTTAAATTAACCACCAGTGCAGATATTGTTAACCGTGTTGGTTTTCATAATATCGGTAAAAATCAAACTCAAGGCTTAATCGTGATGAGTATTGACGATGGTACAGGTCTTGATGATTTAGACCCAACTCATGACGCGATTGTAGTAGTGGTTAATGGCTCGAATACCACATTGTCGCATACAGTGCCTACGGCTCAAGGTTTTAGCTTACACAGCACCCAGTTAACATCGGTTGATAATATTGTTACCGGTGCCAGCTTTAGTCAAGGCGAAGCTGAAGGTACTTTCACTGTGCCAGCATTAACAACCGCTGTATTTGTTAAACTACAAGGTGAGCAACAAGGCGCAGGTTTATCGGCAATTGCTACAGCAGGTGCGCCAGATGTTGTGCCTTTTGGTGATACAAGCGTTTATGTTCGTGGTGGTATGAATGGCTGGGGAGAAGTTGACTCATTTATCTATTTAGGCGAGGGCGTTTATCAAGCGTCAATTAAATTAACCGCTAACGATTATGAGTTCAAAGTGGCTTCAGGCGATTGGTCAACGGTTAACTACGGTGCACCTAGTACAGGAAACCTAGTTGAAGAAGGTGTTGGTTTCACCTTAGCTTCAGGCGGCGATAATTTAGCCTTAACTATTAGTGCAGACTCAACGTATATTTTTACATTAGACGCTTCTAATATCGAGGCGCCAATATTAACAGTGAGCAATGAAGAGCCATTTGTTGGAACAACCGTGTTTATTCGTGGCGACATGAATGGTTGGAATGAAGCGAACCCGCTAACTTATATTGGTGGTGGTAAATACTCTGCAACATTTAGTGTTGACGCTGATACTTACAGTTTTAAAGTTGCCTCTGCAGATTGGTCAACCGTTAACATGGGCGCACCAGCAAATGACACCGAAGTGTTATTAGCAGAGCAGCAAGCATTATTATCAGGCAGTAACGATAATTTAACGATCACAATTCCTACTTCGCATGAATACACTTTTACTTTTGATGCTTCTGATTTAGATGCACCAACCTTGTCGGTGCATAAATCACAAATGTTTGAAGATAGCACCGTTTACATTCGTGGCGATATGAATGGTTGGGGCGAAGTTGATATATTAACTTATCAAGGTAATGCCAGTTATTCAGTAGAAATTGCATTAACTGCAGCCAGTTATGGCTTTAAAGTGGCTTCAGCGGATTGGTCAACCTTTAATATAGGTGCAGGCGACAGCGGTGGGGTTGTTAATCTTGATCAACCATTAACACTACTGCGCGATTCAAATGATAACTTATCGTTTGTTGCTGACGAAGATGCTACTTATGTATTCACCGTAACAGGGCCAAACCCAGGTGCACCAACCGTAACGGTATCGAAAAAGTTGTAGTGTGATCAGAACGGCTTAAATCTTGTATTTAAATGTTTTAAAAATGAAATATTAAAAGTACCTCAGATTAAAAGATTAAAAGATTAAAAACGCTCTAGCTTGCTAGGGCGTTTTTGGTTTTTCAATGCTTAGCGTTAACTTAAGCGCTATATCAACGAGCAATTTGTATTTTGCATACGTATTCAACATTATTAGCTCAAGCTTTGAATACATACTCATTTTACTTTTAATCTACAACTTAACTTATTAAATAGAATAAAAGTAAAAATATGAACTTATGATATATTTTAACTTTAGTTACTGTATATAAAGGATATTTTAAATATTTCTTTAGCGAAAACTATTACCAAAGTACAACTGTTGATATGAATTACCAAATGCAATAACTCATTCATTAGGTTTTTACTTCGCGTGAACTTTATATTTTTTTGCGATAGCCGTTACAAGCACATGATGAATACGTATGTAAAGTGTATTCATCATCAAGCGTCCGCTTTATATTAGAATCATCTGCAAAAATATGCAGAGTAAAACCAAATTAACGAGATCAGCGACGGATCGCTGAATAATAATTAAAGCATGGATGTATAGGGGAGTTCACCAATGTTAAATTTCAAACCTAGCCGAGTAACTTTGGCTTTACTATCAAGCGGATTTATGGCGTTAAGTATGCCTGCTCTTGCTGAAGAAGTTGCCGCTAAAACAGCGAAAGAAAAAGAAGTAGAAATCATCACAGTTACTGGCATTCGTGGAAGCTTACAGCGAGCCCAAGCCATTAAAATGAGTTCAAACTCTATCGTTGAAGTACTATCTGCCGAAGACATTGGTAAATTACCCGATACAAGTATTGCAGAATCATTAGCACGACTTCCTGGTGTAACCGGTGAAAGACGAAATGGACGAACCAGTGGTTTATCTGTTCGTGGTTTTAATGAAAACTATGTAGGCACCTCACTAAATGGTCGTGAATTACTCGGCATGGGTGATAACCGCGGCGTAGAATACGATTTATACCCAACTGAAATTGTTTCAAATGTTGTGGTTTATAAAACGCCTGAAGCAGGTTTAGTTTCTCAAGGTATTGGCGGAACGGTTGATTTACAAACGGTAAGCCCATTAACGTCTGATCCTGTGATGGTTTTTAATGCCAATTTCGAACAAAACAAACGCGACTCTGCCAACCCCGACTATGACAATGACGGTCACCGCTTTTCATTTAACTTCGTCGATAAATTTATGGACGATACCTTAGGTGTTGCCCTTGTTATATCTTCAATTGAAACACCACGCCAAGAAGAAAATTTCCGCGGCTGGGGCTACCCAGAAGTAGGTTTTGAGTCATGTGATGAAAACGGCGAAAATTGCATTAAGCGAAAAGATTCGGCTGGAAATGATATTGAACCATCAACAAAAGTTTTAGGTGGCCACGACTCATTTTCTCGTTCAGCGTTGTTAGAGCGAGACTCTATTGCCGCTATTATCGAATATGCACCGAGTGACGATTTAAAAATTCAGTTTGACGCGCTATACATCGACTTTAGCGAAAATGACGTTCGCCGAGGTCTTGAAGAGGGCGGTCCAATATGGGGCGGCGCTAACTTCACCGCAAATCCGGTTGAAAATGGTTTAATAACGTCTGGTAATTGGGATGGCTTTCACTCAGTAGTGCGTAACGACGCACGTACCCAAGATTCAGAGTTAACTACTTTTGGTTTAAATATTGAATATGACATAAACGAAAACTGGTCAGCAGAGTTAGATATTTCAACAGGCTCAGTTGAAAAATCTATTATCGATGTTGAAAGTTATTCGGGTGTTGGTCGTGCTGGTATTGACGGTCGCCCAAGCGCCGCTCGTGCTTGGCAAATGACATCAACAGGTGTTATATACAACGATCACCCAACGTTACCGGGTGTTGATTACACCGATGAAAGTTTAATGCGTTTAGCTGGGCCTCAAGCTTGGGGTGCGCCTATCATTGGTAGTGACGCTCAAGATGGCTTTATTAATCGCCCTGAATTTGAAGAAGACTTAGACAGTGTTCGCCTACAAGTTAATGGTTTATTAGAGTACGGTATTATTTCAGGTGTTGAAGCCGGTGTTCGTTACTCTGACCGTAAAAAAGAAAAAGTTAATGAAGGCGACTATTTAACTGCTCCTGAGTACCCAGGAGACGGTCCAATTCCTAACGTTTTAGGCGTTACTAATTTAGACTTTATTGGTATCAATGGCGTACTTGCATACGATAGTTTAAGTTTATATAAAAACGGCTACTACACTGCAACAGCAGCATCATTGGTTCAAACCGACAGACTTGGCGATACTTATACCGTAGAAGAAGAGCAATTATCTGCTTATGTAAAACTAAATTTAGAAGCTGAATTTGGCGATATATTCATGACAGGTAACATTGGCTTGCAAGTTGTTGATGTAGAGCAAAAATCATCGGGATTTTCAGTGCTTGATAATGCCAATGGTCGTGTCGATGCAAGAGTTGTAACCGGTGGAGACTCTTATACCGACATTTTACCTACCTTGAACTTAAGCTTTGAAATTGCAGAAAATCAGTTTATTCGTACGGCTATGGGTAAAGTATTAAGTCGTCCACGTATGGATGATATGAAACCGAATAATCGTGTTACATTCGGCTTTAACGATTCGCAAATTACGAGTTCAGACATTGAGAATAGTCCATGGTCTGGCGCTTCTGGTAATGCATCTCTTAAGCCATTAGAAGCAAATCAGTTTGACTTATCATACGAAAATTACTTCACCGACGATGGTTATTTTGCAGCAACTTTCTTCTTTAAAGATTTAAAAAACTGGCATAGAAGTGGAAAAACGGTAACAGATTTCTCAGAGTTTTATATCCCGGGTTATCATCAAGGCTCAGAAGGGCAAACTCCTGCAAGTTTTGTCGGCTTCGTTGACTCAACTGAAGACGGTTTAACAGGGTTTGTAAGAGGCTATGAATTACAAGCTAGCGTACCATTTCGTTTATTTCATGAAAGCTTAGACGGTTTTGGTATGGCAATTAGCGGCACATTCCTCGACGGTGAGTTAGATGACGGCGGCAGAATTCCGGGTTTATCTGAAGAAAGCTACTCGTTAACGGCGTACTATGAATACAAAGGTTTTGAAATTCGTATTGCCGGTACTAAGCGCGATGAGTTTGTTACTGAAACACGCGGCCAAAGTTTAGCCTTAGTTGCTACTGAAGATTTAGGCTCAGAAATTTGGGATGCGCAAATCAGTTATGACTTTAAAGATTCAGGTATAGACTCACTTGAAGGATTACGTATAACCTTGCAAGCACAAAACTTAACTGATGAAGATACGATACAAGCTGAAGCAAGTGATTCACGCCAAATTACGTCTTATCAATCGTTTGGTGCAAACTACTCGTTAGGTCTTAATTACAAGTTTTAATTAGCCAGTGTAATTAGTTAAACGTATGTAAAATTAAAACCTGCTAGGCTTCTAGCAGGTTTTATTATTTGTACTCCAATATAGTTTTATACTGAATCAATGCAGTGGTAATAAGTAGAGAATTACACATGACAAATAAAATTAAAAAAGTGGTTGTTCTAGGTGGTGGTACTGCGGGTTGGATGTCAGCCTCGTTAATTAAAAAGCTCATGGGCAAGACAATTGACGTTGAATTGGTTGAGTCAGAAGACATAGCCAGCGTTGGCGTAGGAGAAGCGACTATTCCTCCAATTCGTTTATTCAACAGTGTACTTGGGATTAATGAAGCAGAGTTTTTACGTGAAACTAAGGCGACTATAAAGCTTGGTATTAAATTTGAAAACTGGAAAAACACCGAAGAAAGTTATTTTCATACCTTTGGTGCCGCCGGAAAAAGCCTACCCTTTTGCCATTTTCATCATTATTTAAAACGAGCACAAAATGCTGGCTTAAAAGATAATTTATGGGATTACGACCTTAATTACTTATGTGCAACCCAAGGTAAGTTTGCGCAAATAAAATCAAAAGACCCAATTATTGATATTCCTTACGCCTTTCATTTTGACGCTGGCTTATACGCACAGTTTTTAAGAAAATTTAGCGAAAAAATAGGCGTTAAACGCACCGAAGGCATGGTCGAAAATGTTGCACAGTGCAACAAAACGGGCAACGTAACATCATTACAATTAAAAAGCGGTGATGTAATAAAGGGCGATTTATTTATTGACTGCTCAGGCTTTCGTGGCTTGTTAATTCAACAAACGCTAAATACCGGATATGAAAACTGGGGCCATTGGTTACCTTGTGACCGAGCCGTAGCTGTAGCCTCTAAAAGATTTGAAAAAACCGTTCCTTATACGCGCTCTATTGCTCATGCTGGCGGCTGGCAGTGGCGTATACCTTTGCAGCATCGCAATGGAAATGGGTTAGTTTATAGCAGCAAACACTATAGCGATGAGCAAGCCAAAGCACTGTTATTAGCTAATATTGAATCAGAGCCTTTAGCTGAACCTCGGGTTATAAAATTTACCACAGGTCGTCGACGTAAACAGTGGCATAAAAACGTGCTTGCGGTTGGGCTATCGAGTGGATTTTTAGAGCCGCTTGAGTCAACGAGTATTCATTTAATTCAATCAGCCATTGTTCGCCTTATTCATATGTTCCCGCAAAACGGCATTAGTGAAGCGCAAGTTAATGAATACAATCGCCAATCGAAAGTAGAATATGAACAAATTCGCGACTTTATTATCTTGCATTATCACGTTAACCAAAGAGATGACAGTCAGCTATGGCGTGATTTACGTGCTATGGATGTGCCTGAATCGTTAACAGCAAAGATTAAACTTTTTCAAGAAACCGGGAAAATATTTCGCGAGCAAAACGACTTGTTTAATGAAGGTTCATGGTTACAAGTCATGTTAGGGCAGGGGATTGAGCAAGAAGATTATCACCCATTAGCGAATGATATGTCGCTTGAACAGCTCACCTTAATGTTAAAGAAAATTAAAGCGATTAAGCAAGAGCCGCTTTCAAAGCTACCTAGCCATGACGACTATCTCATCAATTATTGTCGGTTGTAACTGTTTTAACTATAAAGTTTAACTGATCTTTAATGGTAATTAGGTAAGTGTTAGTTGCTTTAATATGTAATGTATAAATTCAAATTTTAGTAAAGAGTATCAAGATGGAAAAAACAACAATTGGCAGTTCGAATATTGAATCATCACGCCTGATCTACGGTTGTATGCGCATAGCAGGCGACAATACAATTGCAGATAGAAACAAAGGCAAAAAAGCCATAATGGCAGCGTTAGATGCAGGCTATACACACTTTGACCATGCTGATATTTATGGCTCGGGTAATAGTGAAAGCTTATTCGGAGAGCTATTAGCCGAGCAACCCAGCTTGCGTGATAACGTTATACTGACATCAAAAGCCGGTATTCGACCAAAGTTAAATGAGCCCAATGCCTACGCACCTACACGTTATGACTTTAGACAAAAGTACTTACTCGACAGTGTTGAAGACTCTTTAAAGCGTTTAAATACCGATTATCTAGACTTGTTTTTACTACATCGCCCCGATTATTTATTTGACGCAAATGAAGTTGCAGAAACTTTCGCATTGTTAAAAGCCAGTGGTAAAGTAAAGAACTTTGGTGTTAGTAACTTTAAACCTTCTCAAGTTGAGTTATTAAAGTCGGCAATGTCGATGCCTTTATTGGTCAATCAAGTAGAAATTAATATTCACAACATTGATACGTTACTCGATGGCACGCTTGATCAATGTCAACAACACAACATTACGCCTATTGCTTGGTGTCCTTTAGGCGGTGTCGCTTATTCGGCCTGGGGTAATACCTTTTCAGTGGCAGACGAGCAACGTATTGCTAGCGAATTAGCCCAACAAAGCGAAAAATATAGCTGCGCACCTTGGCAGGTTATTCTCGCTTGGTTATTAAAGCACCCAAGCAACATTTGTCCGATTATTGGTTCAACAACCCCAGAGCGTATAGTTGCTGCTAAACAATCACTGACAATAGAATATACCCGTGAAGACTGGTACAGATTATTAGAAGCGAGAAATGGCCAGCCTGTGCCATAGTCGATAGATAAAGCCGTTTTATAGAGTCATTTTATAAAGCCACCTGATAAAGTTGCTTGGTGTTAACAATATAATATGAAGTGGCTCTACCTTTATCTGACACTTTTAAATAACAGGGCATAGCTAAATATTATATTGAGAATGCAGGTTCCTGTTCATGTCATAACTGGCTACGCAATTGTTTATAAATACTTTATAGAAGGGTTAAATAAGCATATAAGTCATTTAATCTTATTGTAACCCGCTATTTTATTGCTTCTTAATGAGGTATTTAAGGTGAGTGTTACCTTTAAATACCTTTATTTATTTTGTTACGTCATAAATTTAACTGTGTATTTATACAGTTTGGTGCGATTTCCTGCTTTCATCCAATAAAAAGGAAATATTCTCGTTTATGTCTTTAGCATAACGAGGTGTTTTATTAGTAACTTATTGTAGATAGTGAATAAATCAGGTATGTTTTGATTATTATAAAATATGAAAGAAGGATTTTTTCCTTGTTTAAACAAGGATTTTTTCATCATAATAAGCTGTTAGGCTCCTAGAGGAATTTGAGTGAAACTGTTAATTGGGATACTCCATGGAATATTATTTTTAGTTTTTCTTGGACTCTATTGGCACTTACTACCTTTTTGGCAAACAACAGTAACAAGTTCATTTGTAAACTTTATCGTTCAGTATGAGTGGTCAAAAGATGCTTTTTGGTTAGTAGACGGTTTGTACATATTGTTAGCGACAGTTGATTTTTCTATTGCTTCTTTTCTATCTGCAACAGTAATTGGTTTTGGCGTTAAAAAGTTAAATTGGAGTAGTAAGTTAGGATTGTTAGTTTACTTCTGTCCGATTTTAGTAATTGTAATTTTTGACTATTTTTCTCAATTTATCGGTAGATACACTGGAAGTAACTTTGAGTATTTGTGGTATTTGGCGATACCAAGTTTAGTTTTGTACCTTCTGATAAAGAAGCCTAACAATCAAATGCAGCCGACGCCAAACAGCTACTCGACTGATTAGGGCGTTAGGCTTCTTTAAGGATTGTAGTAAAAATGGAGTTTTTCTTGAATACGCTTTTTCTTTTTTTCAAATCAGGTAAAAAGATGCCGTCGCTTTTTATGTATATGTATGGCGTAAATACCGTTACGTTTATTCCTCTTCTATTGTTTGGATTTTGGCCGTGGCCAAATGCAACCTATGAAATCAACGGAGAGGCATTAAGAAAGAATTTAACAGGACACTCACCCTAACTGCAAAAAACTCTTTGCCTAAGTTCACGATTTACCGATTTTAAACACCATAAAGTCAACAAGTCAGTACTTGAGGTTGATACTTGCCAGAAAATTGATGAATTAGTATAGCTTTGAGCTAAAGCGGTAGTTTCGTTTCTATTCTTTGTCAAAAACTGTCATTTGGTCATGACAAAGAGCAAGATATTATCATATCGCTGCTATGTGATTAGGGTTTATTTGGAATGAGTGTCATTATTAATTTTTCAGAAACTGTCATTTGGTCATGACAAAGAGCAAGATATTATAATAATCGATGTTATGTGATGATGCTTTATTTAGAATGAGTGTCATTATTAATTCTTTATTTAGAATGAGTGTCATTATTAATTGAAGCAGGTAAAGCTGATTACTCTAAAATATGGAAAAATATGAAACGCACTTGGAGTGATTATTGGGTTGGGGTTTCAGAAAGTGACCCCGCATCAGAGCTAGCTATAACTATTGCTTCCAATCCATTGCAATTGCCAGTGGGTATGGTGGACTAGCTATGGGATCTGTGCGACTAGGTCAAATGGCAGTACGTTTTAGCTTTTTTTCATGGACATTAAACCCTAGTGCTGATGGGGCTGGGTGGTTAGCTTTAGATATAGCTACAATGCGTATAGGATCATTATTTGATGGTACTTTACTACATGGAATAGACCATGTTGTAAATAGTTATAGCTTGTTACAACAAACAGCCAATACAACTCAAATCGCCAAACAAACGTGTCAAATTCCTATGAGGTGTTAATAAGTGAAGAAAATTAGTTCAAGAGAGTTTATGTATATTAGTGCTATGACAGTTTTACCTGTCGCGATGTTGTTTAAGGGAATGTATCTGTATTTCATGGGTGCACTAGCTCTATCTGTTTTACTAATTTACTTTGATCCGTTATTTAAACAATTTAGAAGGCAAGTAGCTGGTGCAAATCAATTCATTTTTTTTACTTTATTAAGCGGTGGAATAATAGGTTTAGCTATTTATTTCTTACCGAATGTAGCTAATGCTCTAATATCAATCTGGTTTATCGTAGATATCGTATATGGGCTTAAAATAGCAAAGAAAATTGAACTAATTAATGAAAACCTTAATTAGAGTAAATAAAAGACACCTACTCAAATTGGTTATTAAAGGATCCTCATGTGGTATTTTGTTGATGAAAAAAAGCCAAACAATAGAGCATGAATGAAGTCCTTGAGCGTTGGCAGCGCTTACACACAGAGATTTAACTAGACATATATGGACGCTTCCTTGATGTGAAGCCGAGTGAATACGAAAACATAACAAAACGGGCTTATGTTTTTGATTACTGAGCATTACTCTTTTCATACTTTTGTTCATGATGACAGGCGCTTTCGCTTACTTAAAGCAAACTGTACTGACATATATTCGAGCTATGGTTTGTTATCCATGCTCCAGATAGGTTGCGAACTAGAAATACCTTAAAAACATTGTTCACCCAAACGTGATAGATACACTTGTCCTCTCACAGGCTTTGTTCTAGTTGGCTCGTTTAGCTGTTGTTATGTTATTCATCACCACATGAATATAACAAAAAAGCTTCCTCAATTTTATATCTTCGCCTATACTGTTTAAATATACAGTATAGGCGCGTTTTATGAAAGTTATTCCTATTTTTATTGAAGCTGGTATCTCTGGTTTTGAATCTCCTGCGGCTGAATACAAAGAGCTTGGTCTATCACTTGATCAGCTCCTAGTATCAAATCCTGATGCAACATTTATTGGTTTAGCGCAAGGGCCTTCAATGCAGGAGGTTGGTATTTTTGATGGTGATTTATTGTTAGTTGATCGCAGTGAGCCAGTAAAAGATGGCGATGTTATCGTTGCAAATTACAACGGTTGTTTTACTTGCAAGTTTATTGATAAAAAGAATGCTAGATTGTTATCTGCATCGTGTAAACACCAGCCAGTAAATATTACCCCAGAAGATGAGTTTCAAATAGAAGGGGTAGTTACACGCTCAATTCGTTTACATCGACAGGTTAAGGAGCTTAGTACATGTATGCGTTAGTTGATGCGGTGTCTTTCTACGCATCTTGTGAGAAGGTTTTTGATCCATCAATTAGAAATAGGCCTGTCGTAGTGCTCACCAATAATGACGGTTGCATATGCGCAGTTTGCCCAATGGGCCGACACTTAGGTATTCCTAAATTTAAGCCTTATTTTCAAATCAAACCGTTCTTGGCAAAGCATAATGTGGTGATTCGATCGTCTAATTATGAGTTATATGCGGATTTGAGCGAGAAAATGATGAATGTTATTGGCCGCTTTTGCGATAACCAATATGTATATTCGATTGATGAGTCATTTTTACAATTCAAAAAATATAATCACATTATTAACGATTGGCAGCAATACGGCCATGATATACGCCGTGCTGTTTGGCAAGAAACACGTTTACCGGTTGGTGTTGGTTTTGGCACAACACCAACATTAGCTAAAGCCGCTAATCATGCCGCTAAAAAATTACCGGGATATAATGGTGTAGCCGTTGTTAATAATGCCGCATCACGCAAAGAAGTATTGTCAAAAATGACCGTGACTGACGTATGGGGTATTGGCAGCCGATTAGGAAAGCGTTTAAACGTGTTAGGTATAACTAGCGCCTGGGATCTCGCAAATCAATCACCTAAAGCGATGCGTAGTCAGTTTAGTGTATTGGTTGAACGAACAGTTAACGAACTCAACGGTATTGTTTGTATAAATTGGGATGAAGTTAAACAGCCTAAACAAGAAATATTTTCAACCAGAAGCTTTGGGCAACGTATTAACGAAACTCATCAATTAAAAACAGCGCTAGTAAGCCATGGTGCAATTGTCGGTCGAAAATTAAGAAAGCAGCATTCACGGGTAAAGCGACTAGCTGTATTTGCCGCTAGCTCCCCTCATGATGATAATTACTATAACAAATCAATAATTTATGAGTTTGCTATTGCAACAGACAATACTCTTCATATTGCCAATGCAATATCAGCGGTTTTTAATCGCGTGTATGCAAGTGGTGTTAACTTTTACCGTTGTGGTGTTGGCGCTATTGAACTGGAGAATAGCCAGTTTCAACAACAGGATTTATTTTGGCCAAATAATGATGACCCGACATTAATGTACTGCTACGACGGCATAAATAATCGCTACGGCAATGAAACATTACAACTAGCAGCACAGGGTCGCATTGAAAAGTGGCATATGCGACGCGAGTTTCTTTCACCTAGCTTTACCAGTAAATGGCGCGATATACCTAAAATTAGTTGTTAATGTGAGCAGAATAGGGCATCAACAACCGCTTAGCTGAAGTGTAAATATTTAAGAAAAGCGTTTCGATATAAATAAAATTTTATGCCAGTGTTAGACATACGTTAGACAGAGACAAAAAAGCCACTTGAACAGTTCATCGAACTATTGCTAAGTGGCTAATTTATATTACTTAATTTGGTCGGAGTAGCAAGATTCGAACTTGCGACCTCACGTCCCCCAGACGCACGCGCTACCAAGCTGCGCTATACCCCGAATGATAAGCTTAATGGGGATAAAAGCTTATGCGAGCTATATTAAAGATTTATCGGTCGAATGCAATTAAAAAACATCATTATACAAGCTAAGCGACTAATTATTGTACGCTTTGTGCTTGCTTGCTGAATTGTTTAATAAAGTTAACTCCATCAATCATTAATGGGAAATCAGGTTTTGCCGTAATAGGTGCTGCAAGTTGAATAGAATAACTTTGGAAGTTACCATTTTGATCAACAAACATAGACTTATCTTTATTAAAAACGACTATGCCGTTATCCATAGTATTGGCAATAATTCGGTCATGATCTAATGCTTTAATATCCGTGCCATTACTGTAACTTTTCTCATTAATATCACAGTTTAACCAACGCTTAATTAATGTAGGTTGTACATCCATATGGCTTGTTAAATTGTTAATAAGCTTATTCTTACTTTCAGGCAAAATAAGTAATGCTGGTTTAATCGATAAACTGGTATCTACAGTGTTATTTCCTATTGAGCTAACCCAAAGAATATCGTTGCGCTTGTTATCGTTTTGTTGCTTATTTTGTGCAGACATTAAGGCATCTAAAAATAGTTCAAATTGATAACTATTGTCACCTTTAAAATAAAATACATGTAGTCCAGCTGAATAACTATTAAGTTTATCAGCAAAAATTAAACTAGAAATATCGTTGAGTTTAGTTGTAGTTGCGAATAGTTCATTAGTAATACTTAATAAGCCATTTGAATTCGTAACAGATGATTCACTGGTATCTTCACCAATAATAGTAAAGGATTTCGCAAGATTTTTTTGCTCAATAATTTGGAATAATAAAGGTTGAGCATGCTGTTCAATTAATGACTTTTTATAAATACTTGGCAGGCTATAAAAAAGATTAAACCAAGCATCTTTTGGTAACGCGTTATCAATGTGGTTTTCAAGCGAAAGCTTGCCACGCTTGACTCTTTGCTTAATTTTATCTAATTGTTGAGTTTGTAATGTTTTGTCTGTAATTACCATGAAAACTGATTGTTTTAAGGCTAACTCATTTGGGCATTGACCTTCATATTGAGGGTATGCTGGCACGGTATCGGTAAAGGCCAGTGGGCTTGTACGACGAGCAATATAATCAACTCGGTCGAACATGCCATATTTAGTTAATAAGGTTTTTGCGGTAGACGGATAGGTCAGTGGCAAAGTGGTGTCTTGGCGCAATACGTCGTACTCAAGATTAGCATCTGCCCAAATATGTATAATGTGACTAAAAAAGAAAAAACACACCAAAGGGATAACGACAAAGCGTGCAAATATTGTTTTTTGAAGTGATTTTAAATGTTTCCAAGCATAGTTAGAGGTTATAAGTTCAAACGACAATATAACCATAGTTAATACTAAACTAACAAACCAAAAAACGCGGCTATTTTGCTGAATTTCATTGGTAATAAGTTCGAGTATTGGTGCACTTGAAGAAATATTTAAATGATAACCTAAACGATTATAAATAAAGGCATCTAATAAAAGCAGTAATAATTCAATGGTAAAAATAATTGACGCGGCAACACGTATAAATCGAGTACGAGGGAATAACAGCATTATCGGAAACAAAATGAGTACAAAACTCATAAACGTTAAGAAAGCCATATGACTTAGCCAAGTCGTTACTAAATACGTTTGGCCAAGTAACGTTTCGGGCATTGATTCACTAAAAACATAAATTGACGATAATAAAATCGCCGCAATAATATTAAAAAAAGTGAACCAGTGGCTCCAACTAACTAACTGTAATAGGCGCTTACTATAGGGTTTAGATTCAAATGAAGCCATTGCGTCGTTTAATACTCTTATTTTTGTTGATGAATGTCGCTTTGTATTTATACTTTTTATTTAGAATTTTGTATAGATTGTTTTAAAGCCTTGGTAAAATTGTCTATTAATGGCCCTTGTTCTTCTTTCGGGACATTATTTACAATAATTTCTGTTAAGGTATTTCCTAGGCACATTAGCGCTAGATCAGGGGTTGCAGACTCGTTGACGAGAACATCAAGCAAATCTTTAATAATTTTTTCTACACGTTCGTTGGAATACTTGGATACAATAGGCATCTTAAACACTTAATGGTAATTTAATAAACAGACTTAAGTTTATCAAATGCCTGAACAATATAATACTGACCTTTAACTATGAGCTTAATAATTTCGAATATTGCACTGCATTTTTTAACTAAAAAAGAAGAAACTGGTGAAGTTGTACTCAGGTTAGGACCTGAAAATGTTACAGCTAGCAGCAAAATAGAAAGTTTTGTTGATGCACTACATAAAATTTATAACAGCAAAGGCAGTAAGGCTTACGGGCACTTTTCATCGATGCCAGCTGAAGGCGATTCGGCCCGATTTGTTGATATAATGGAAAGCTATTTGGGCGATGCTCAAACTTTTCATCAATTTAGTAGTCAAGCCGGTAATTTACTTAAAAATGAATTAGAAAAATATGATCTAGCTGAAACAGGCTATTTAATTGTTTGCCACTACGAATATATGGGCGGTCGTTATTTATTGGCCGCAATAATTCCTATTTCTGAGCATTACACTGTTGACGGCGAATTAAATATTTCAGCAGATCAACATCTTGATACTAATAAGTTACAGTTAGCCGCTCGTATTGATTTATTTGACTACCAAAATAATGCCGAAGGTAATCGTTATATCTCTTTTATTAAAGGTCGTGCAGGTAGAAAAGTGTCAGACTTTTTCTTAGACTTTTTAAGTTGTGAAGAAGGTTTAAATTCAAAAGAACAAACACAAACCTTAGTACAAGCTGTTGAAGATTATGTGTCGGTTAACCAGTTTGACGCTAATGAAAAGCAACAAACACGCAAAGAACTACTCAGTTATTGTAAAGAGCAAAAAGAGTCAGCCCAAGACGTTTCATTACAAGAAATTGGCAACGTTATTAAAACAGAAGAAAGCGGGCAAGACTTTTATAAATTTTGCCAAGAGCAATCTTACCCAATAGAAGAATCGTTTCCGCATGACCAAGCTGTGGTTAATAAAGTTACTAAATACTCGGGTTATGGTAATGGGATTAGCTTAAGTTTTGAGCGTAGCCATTTTGGTCAAGATGTTGTTTATAGTCCGGCTAACGAAAGTATTACTATTTATAAAGTACCACCGAATTTAAAAGATCAACTCTTAGCGTTAATGGAAAGTAATGCTCAACAAACTGCTAACTCTTCTCAGCCAGCGATGAGCAGCAATGCAGATACTGGTCAAATTCAAGTAGAAGATTCAGAACACGAATAGCAGTGATATTCGGTTAGATAAGTAAAGTATATAGCAGCTATTGCTGATTTTAAGTGATAGAAGATAACAAAATTAGGAAAGAAAATGACCACATTAACAATTACTCGACCAGACGACTGGCATGTACATTTACGCGATGGCGAAGCATTGAATAATACCGTTGCTGATATTAGCCGATACTTCGGACGCGCTATTATTATGCCAAACTTAGTGCCACCGGTAACTAATGCTGAATTAGCAACGCAATATCATCAACGTATTATGGCGGCTAAGCCAAGTAAACAATTTCAACCGTTAATGGTGTTGTATTTAACCGATCAAACTACCGCTGAAGATATTAAAGCAGCGAAAGCATCAGGTATTGTTTACGCGGCTAAACTTTATCCCGCTGGTGCTACCACTAACTCTTCATCAGGTGTTACTAATGTTGATAACATTGCCTCTGTATTAGCGGCGATGGAAGCAGTGAACATGCCATTATTAGTGCATGGCGAAGTGACGGATCATGACATTGATATTTTCGACCGTGAAGCGGTTTTTATCGACACCATTTTACGTCCACTAGTGGCTAAATATCCAACATTGAAAATAGTGTTAGAACACATTACCACCAAAAATGCTGTTGATTTTGTTAAAGAAGCTAGCGAAAACGTTGCAGCAACTATTACAGTACACCACTTATTATTTAACCGTAATCACATGTTAGTTGGCGGTATTCGTCCTCATTTTTATTGTTTACCTATATTAAAACGTAATATTCATCAGCAGGCTTTAATTGAAGCAGCAACAAGTGGTAGTGACAAATTCTTTCTAGGTACCGATTCAGCGCCGCACCCACAACACGCTAAAGAAGCAGCTTGTGGTTGTGCGGGGGCTTATACTGCCCATGCTGCAATTGAGCTATACGCCGAGGCGTTCGAACAAGCAGGCGCATTAGACAAACTTGAAGGCTTTGCCAGTTTACACGGACCTAAATTTTATAATTTACCGGTAAATAGCGACAAAATAACATTAGTAAAACAAGCGTGGAATGTACCAGCGATTATGGCTTTTGGTCATGAAAAAGTAGTGCCAATTCGCGCAGATGAAACCATCGCTTGGCAAGTAAAGTAGTAAGGATAAATAGAAAATGCAGTTATTTGTAAATGACTTAACCGTTATCGACTTTTCTTATTGTTGTAGTACACGTGGCATTGTTGGTGAAAGCTGGATTGTAGATGTGTTACTTGATGGCAGCTTAAATGAAATGAGCATGGTGTTAGATTTTGCCGTGGTTAAAAAACAAATTAAAGCCATTATCGATGATGCCGTAGATCATAAATTATTGTTACCTATGCAAGATAAGGCTATTAGTGCAGAACTCTCCACGCAAAGAGCAGGTCACGAATTTGTAAACTTTGAATCAAAACAAGGTGCATATTATTTACAGTCACCGAGCTGCGCGTTTGCTAAAATTGAAACACAAGAAATTGATCTCGCGTCGGTAACAGACTATTTAACGACTATAATTCTTTCGCATTTACCTAAAAATGTGCAAGGTTTAACGTTAAAACTACGTCCTGAAGTTATTGACGGTGCTTACTATCATTATACTCACGGTTTGAAACTTCATGATGGCAACTGTCAACGAATTGCCCATGGTCATCGTTCGAAAATTCATATCTATAAAAATGGTAAACGCTCAACTGCTTTAGAAGAAGTGTGGAGTTTACGCTGGCAAGATATTTACTTAGCCACTGAAGCTGACCGAATCGCGTTAAATGATATCGAGTTATCTGACACAGCTATCGCTAATTTGACTCCCGATCACCAATTATTCTCTTACTATGCACCGCAAGGAAGATTTGATATTGCAGTACCCAGTAACATTTTAGATGTGGTTGACTGCGATTCAACTGTTGAGTTACTGGCTGACTTTATTGTTCGCCAACTTAAAAAACAATCACCGTTAGATGAGTTTAAAGTTGTAGCTTTCGAAGGTGTAGCAAAAGGCGCTATTGCTCATGGATAAAAAAACAATGTTATTAAGCAAATTGCTTTTTTCGGCTTTATTACTGATGCAAGTGTGCTTTGTGCAAGCCGAAACAGTAAGCAGTGAGCAATATTTTCAAGGGGCACTTATTGTTGGTAAAACTAAACCAGAAAATAAAGTTACCCTAAATGGCGAAGCGATTAAAGTCTCTAAAAATGGCGACTATGCACTGGGTTTTAGTCGAGATGAGAAAAACAACAGTGAGCTGTTAATTATTAGCCCAAATGGTGAAGCCGAAAAGCGCATATTAAAACCATTAAAACGAAAATATAACATTCAAAGAGTTAATGGTATTGCAAAAAAAATTATGAACCCAAACAAGAAAGCGATCAGTCGTGTTGGGGAAGATAATAAAAAAATAAGAGCTGCTCGAAAAACTGATAGCGACTTAACCGCTTTCGCGCAAGGCTTTATCTCACCTATAGATGGCATAATTACTGGCGTATATGGTAGCCAGCGTTATTATAATGGTGTACCAAAAACGCCACATTATGGTTTAGATTATGCCGGTGATAAAGGTGATCCTGTAAAAGCGCCAGCTGATGGCGTAGTATTAATGTATGTAAGTGATATGTTTTACTCTGGCGGTACTATGATTATTGATCATGGCCATGGAGTCACATCAACATTTTTACATTTGAGTGGTTCATACGTTAAAGAAGGCGATAAAGTTAGCCAAGGCCAAGTAGTTGCTGCCGTGGGTGCAAGTGGAAGGGCAACAGGACCACATTTAGATTGGCGAATAAATTGGTTTAGTATGAGATTAGATCCAGCACTGGTACTAAAACTCAAACCTTTATTACGTTAAAGGCAATTATTCGCTAAGCTGATTAATTAAATATAGGGTATAACATGAAAAATTTATTTATCATTTTTGTACTAATTATAAGTTTTAATGTCAGCGCTAAAGCATTACAGATTGGATGGGAACTTTGGTTTCCTTATCAATACCGAAATAGCCAACAAGACCTTGTTGGCTTAGACTTTGAAATTCTCAATACCATACTTGCCAAAACAGATTATAAAGTCGCTTATACTGAATTACCCTGGAAGCGACATTTACACTATATAAAAATAGGTCAACTAGATGTTGCAATGGGCGCATCGTATAATGAAGAAAGGTTACGTTATGCTATGTTCAGCCAAGCCTATAGACAAGAAACTGTAAATCTTTTTGTTAAAAAAGGAACCGTTAAAGCGATTAAACTAAATTCTTTATCAGATCTTATAAACAGCGAATATATGATAGGTATAGAAAGTGGATATTATTATGGTGAAGAATATCAAGCTTTAATGAAAAAATCAGAGTTTCGAGAACATATTAGTGAAGTTGTTGATATCGAAGAAAATGTGACGCTACTTATGCAAGGCCATATCGATGGCTTTCTTGTTGATCCTGCTACGATAAAAGCCTTCTCTAAGAAATATCAAATGAATGATGAGTTTGAACAACACACATTAAGCATTTATCAGTCGGCAATACACTTCATGTTTAGCAAAGCGTCTGTATCACCGGAAACTGTTCAAACAATAGATAACATAATTACTGATTTAAAAGCCTCAGGAGAATTAGACACTATTATTCAAAAGTGGCAAACCATGCAGTAGCTTTACCCTCTGAACTAAACAATAAAAAATTTATTACTTTTGGTTTTTTAATTTCACTGCAAATAAAGCAACGGGAAAAATAATGGCAGGTAACTATCCAAGTAAAATTAAATCGCTACCGTTATTCGATGGTAGATTTGACGCATATAAACTAGCGGCGAATGGCAGTGATGTGTTGTTTGCTTCTTACCCCGCAGGTACTAATATTCCTTTACATAAACATGATACCGATAACTACGGTGTTATCACCCGTGGGGAATTAATTTTAACAATGCAGGGCAAAACTCAACATATCAAAATTGGCCAATGGTATCATGTACCCGCTAATGTCGAACATAGTGCTAAATTTTTAGAAGTTACAGATGAAATTGAAATTTGGTTTCATCCTGAAAAATAACAATAAGTTCGACTTACGACTTGAAGTATTAAACTTGCTGTTAGTACTTCTGCATACTCATAGCTAATATAAATTAAATATTTGAAGCAGCCTGAATAATTTGATTCCTAAGCCATTTATTTGCAGGGTCAAAGTCAACATTGGTATGCCAATATAAATGTACGTCAATATCATGCAAAGTTACAGGTAATGGGAATACCACTAAATCTAGCACCTCACTGTACAATTTTGCCGTTGTTTCAATCAACGTTAATAGCATGTCGTTCTGAGCGATAACTTTACATGCAGAAAAAGCATGCTGGCACCTAAGTCCAATCTTGCGTTGCATGCCCAACCGACCTAATTCAAAGTCTTCTATACTTGGTCCTATTGTACGCGATGAAACCAATACATGATCTTGAGAAAGGTAAGTATCTAAATCAAGTGATGATTTTACAATAGGGTGATCTTTTCTAACGAGAACAACGAGTTTATTTTGATCTAATTGAGTGTGCAAAATGTTGTCGCTAACAGGTACTAAAGTATCTATTGCTAGATCTACATCACCACTAGCGAGTTTATTTTCTAATTCACTGCGGTTAACCCGTCGGCTACTTTGTAAATTTATCAGTGGGGCCTCTTTTTTAATTCGTTGCATAAGTGGCGGTAAAAATGAAGCTTCAAATCCACCATGCAGCGATATATTAAAGTTGTTTCTAGACACTAAAGGCTCAAACTGGCGAGCTTGTGCTAAGCAAACTTTTAATTGTTGTAGTGCCTCACGAACATCCGCAATAACATTATTGGCAACAGGCGTAGGTCTCATTTCGTTGCCTTGTCGGATAAACAAAGGATCTTCGAAATTATGACGAAGTTTACTTAATGAATGACTAACCGCAGGTTGTGATAAGTTTAATGCAGATGCTGCTTTCGTAATATTCCCTTCACAATAAATGGCTTCGAATACGACAAATAAATTTAAATCAACCTTCATATATTTTCACTCATTGTTGTTTATTAATAAAAAATCCAACCCAAACTATGCACAATATAGATAGTGGGTTATTAAAACTATTCATTTGTTTAATTTAATATCTCAACCTATCTTAGTCAAGTAGTACGAAAATTGTTCTACACTATTTAGTGTGACAACAAATACTATAATTAAGTCCTGTCTCTTATACACATCTCCGAGCCCACGAG
>OJHY01000103.1_pt1 | contig 26964 bp, 28 predicted proteins | sample 1595301 | NCBI WGS metagenome assembly OJHY01 (sample SAMN05416880, study PRJEB24817) | seawater metagenome | isolation source: Sea water | place: Canada:Atlantic | collected 2013-11 | reverse complement strand
TCATGACGCCAGACATCAGGCTTGAGCCCAGCATGGTTATTAGTTCTAAAGGTAAACCACCCATGCTCTACTCCATAGACTCAGGCCTACGGGGCGGCAGGATTTTGTCATAACCTTCAGGGAACGTAACATTACGCTCGGCACCCTCAGCTTTTGTAAGTCTGTTTAGAAGGTTGATTTCTTCCCTAGTCATGTCTGGAATGTTTTTGAGTTTCCGCAAATCTCTTACGTCAGCGGCAGGGAACCAGCTTAGTTTTAGTTGATTTCCTTGGTTTCCTCCTGCAACTAGAATGTGAGGAACTTTCTTATTATTTCCAAAGATTAATTTACTTCTATCACTGCTTTTCATCTGCTGTCTGCCAGTGTAGAGTGCTGTGTGCCCTTGTCCTTCTTTACCTTTTTCATTCATCCCCCAAGAAAACACAACAAGAGACCCAACAGGTGTGTTATCTGGAATTTTCTCAGGTATTTTTTCATTGCTTAAAGAACTGAAAGAGGGGGTCTCTTTGGTAAGAGGAAGCGCTGTCCCTACCGTAGAATAGGCTAACGCCTTGTTTCTGTCAGACTCAATCCTAAGACCAACACGTCTGAGGTTTCGTTGAAGGTAGCGAGGCTCGTCATCACTAGCCAAGCTAGGTTGATTATCAGCTAAATTATTGGTGTCATACAGAATTGCAGACAGTGCTGCGGTACACCAAGCAAAGTCAGTTAAATCTACGTTTTCCCAATCTGTAGAAGGAATAGCACTTTTAAACACTGCTTTAAGAGTATCCCGTCCTACCTTATTATTTTCACTGACACCAAACCACTCAGTTATAATCGCACCCAAGGGGTTTCTCCTAGCTGTTCCAGCCCCAGAAGCTATTGCAACAGCTTCGTTCATGGCCTCATTAGCTGCTGGATCGTTAGCTATTTCTTCTATATTAAGTTTTTTATAACTTTCTTCTGTACGTATCTTTTTAGCCTGTGCTTCTGGAAGACCTCCAAGAAACTCAGGCCTACGCGGTGGTAAGGGCATAGAGGGTTTACCAGAGACAAGGTCTGAGACTTCCTCTTTTATAAGAACTCCCGCTTCCGATAGTTGATCAAGCACACGCTTACCTGTTTCTTCATCAACACCAATAGCTTGTAAGGCTTGCTTACCGGCCTCAAACACAGAACCTAGCATACTGCCTTGAGTAACCTCAGCGCCTACCTCAGGACGTAGGAACGGACGGCCTTCTGAGTCGAGGTCTGGACCAGAGGATTCACCTTCAACACTTAGCCCTGAAAAATCTTTCATGTACTTTGAAAGGTCTGTCTTTAACTCGTCTTTAGGATTGTATGTCTCATCAGTTAAATACTTTTGCAGTCCTGTGAAACCACCTAGATGAGCAACCGCCAACATGCCTGATAGTGTTATTTCAGCACCAGACTTAGGATCAATTTGCCCTATGAACCTGTCTAACCCTTCTTTTTTGATATTATCAGCGTGGTTGTTATAATGCCAAGAAGCTACTTCGTCTTGCTTTGTAGCGTCTGCTTTAAGCTCATTCTGTGTGTAGTTATTCCCTGTTGCTTTGTTAAAGTCTTTTAGTCTAGGAGAACCAACTTGATCTAACCCAACAAACCTATCACCTTTTTTATCTTTATATTCTTCACTGGTTCTACCACTAGATTCACTGCTTCTTAACGCCGATATAAAGTCACTGTTTAAAGCAACTGAACCAGTTGATTCTGCCTGAACAGCATTTTTATCAAAGCCCGCATAGAACGCATTAACCTCGTCTAGACCCTCTAGTGCCTTAAGATCTTTAGACACAAGCTTCTTAGCAAGCGCTTCTCTGTCACCATGAACCACACTAAGCAGGTGGCTTGTGTACGCAGATCGCTGATCGACATTGATTGTCGGAAGGGCAAAGTCGTCAGCTTGTAGAAGACCATCAAACATCCGGTTTATCTCCATCATCTCTAACATCTGGTTACGCCTGTATTCATCAGGATCATTAGGATCTTTGACGGGCACAGGGCCAAGCTCAGGGTTATAGTTGACCCTGTTGTTAACGTACTGCTCTACAGTATCCATAGTCGGTTGGTCTTGAGAGCCGTTTCTCATAATGATGTCTTCAGCAGAGCGTGTGTTCTCAGGTGTCGTTACGCCTGACGTTGGCGAAATGAGCCCAAGTTGCTTAAGTACATAGTTCTGTTTCTCTCTGTAATCTTGTGCATAATCTTCTGGAGAGAGTGATGCGTCTTGCTGAGCAAGTGGAGCATATAGATCCATAAACTTATCGATCAGGCCTTTAGGTTGCTCTTTAGTTTCCTCGGTCATGGTGTCATCCCTTCCCCAGCTTGTTCTCCTCTAGGAGCCACTAATGGAATTTGGGCTCCAGAAATAGACTTTAGAGTTGCTCTACGAAGCTCTTGGCCACCAAGCGGCGCTTTGCCCCTGACTTCCATAGGCTCAATGTCCTTAAAGAACGGCAAGATAACCAACTGATATGACCCACGACCTGTAGGCAACAGTTGGTACTGAGAACCTAAAACGTCTTTAACAAACGCTTGGTCTTTTAAATAATCACCAGTGAACGTGTATCCTTCTCTGTATTCAAGGTTTACAGAAAAACGCGTTGCCGCTTGTCCCTTTGGTTTTTTGATCACCTCACCTGCGTTAAACATAATAGGCGCACCAAAGTTCTTACTGGACCTAATGACACCAAAGCCCGTTCGTGCTCCTGTTCCTATAGTAACTGATAAGTCGTCTCCATCGACACCAGGAATCGGCATGTTCTTAACGCTTTCGATCATGTTCCCATATGTGTCTTGGGGATCGTCTGTGGTTGCCGGTTTAACATTCGTCCCAATGTAGGCGTTCTGAAACTTAAGATCATCGCCCCTGTTGTACCCACTAGGCATCTCGCGGCTTCCAGTCGGTCCAGTCCCTGCATGAACCCTTTGAGAAACTGGTAGCGCAAGCATCACGGTCTCTTCGCCAACCAGCACTCTTGGCTGGAAGTATTCAACAACTGCCTCTTTAACAGCGTCTAATGATACAGATTGGCCGCCTGCTTCTAGTCGTGCCTTAAGTATAGGCGCAACTTTACTTATTTCGTCCTTAAGGTTTTGTGAAAGAGGCTTGCCTGAAAATAAAAAGGTAGTTTGGTTGTCTAAAGCGTTTCCTACACTTGTGTACCATTCTGCAAGTTTTTCACCTGCTTTTTGTGGTTTTTCATCTGGGTATAAGACTTTGCCTAATTCACCTTTGGCCTTAGCACTTTCTTCTAAAGACGCCATGTATTCTTCATCGTTTTGGAAACTAAGCGCTGCTTTTATACCAACTACCCTTGCTTGCTCGTATAAGATCCTGTTTTCTGAGTCATTACCAAAAGCTGCTTCACCAATTGACCCGTCTCTGTCTAGGGTCTTCGCAAACGCAACCACGCCTGACATTGCGTTTGCATCCCCAGAATTAAACTGCTCTCTGATTATATCTAGGAAAGGCTGTGGGGTTTTTTGCTGTAGTCCACTAAAATTACGAAAGGCGTTTGTGAACTTGTTAAAGAACTTAGGGTCTGACAGATCACCTTGACCTAAGAAAAGACGAACAGCTTTATCTTTTTCTTTAGGCTCCATGAACCTTAAGGCTTCAATAGCAGCGCCCCGGCCTCCAACAGAACCATTAGCTATTTGCTCAACAGTCTTATACCCTGACCTTAAAGTTGCGTATTCTTTTTTAGCTTTATTCAACGTATTTTGAGCTAGTTGAAACCCCTGTATAGTCACACCTGATGTGTTTTTAAGCGAGTCTAACGTAAGACCAGCAGCTGTAAACCTTGCGGCCATATCGTTTACATCGCTAATATTTGTAATGTTTTCCATGCTTGTTGTTAAGGAACTAACATAATTATTAAGCTCTGTTAGCTTTTGTTGGCCTTCATACGTCTTAATTTTTGCAAGGGACGCGAACGCTTTCGTGCGTAAATCCATAGCTTGACGGGGAAATCGTTTTGCAAAAGACGTAACGCCTGGTGTTCCTTGTTCATCCTTCGTGTTTGGATCTGGAATAAGGTTTTGATCCAACATAGCAAGATACCTAGTAGCGCCTGTTATGCTTTGTGTTGCTTGAAACCCGTAAATACCAAAGACGTGTGAGAGAGCCTCACCTTCTGTGAACCCACGATAGACAGACCTGATTTTAGCTGCTTGATCCATAATTTCAGAGTAACTAGGAGTGCCTGTCTCTAGTGCAAATAGTGTTATGGTTCTGTCCACAGCTTTCCGTGCTGTGTCTTTGATCTTCTGAGCAGCAGCTACCGTACTTTTGTGTGTCAGTTCTTGTGTATTAGTAGTCCATACTTTTTGGTACTCGGCATCAAAATTAAAGTTCCCTGTTCCGTTCCCAAATTCTTTTTTATTATATTCCTTAATAGCATCTGGTAGTTCAAAATGCTGTACACCAGCTCCTTTCACAACAGCAGCAAAATCTGTCAGGGCGTCAGCAGCTGTTAAGGAACCAAGCGCTGACGAATATGTGTCTGCGTAAGTGCCTTTGTACTCTTCCATAATCTCAGAAGAAACAGAAGTCACTCCTGATTCATAGGCCTGTTGGGCATCCATAACCGCTTGCTTTTTAGCTTTATCCTGGGACTTAGCCAGTTCTACTTGTGTTTGTTCCGCAAAGTAATTACTGAAACCGTCAGCTAAAGAAGCAAGACCAGCGGCAAAAGACCCAGCGCCTGGATCAGCGCGAACTTCAGAAACCACGTTTTGACGTGGAGCTGGTATTCCTACGCCTGTGCCAGCTTTAAGATCAGGAAAATAGCCTGGGGTTCTACCTTGTTTCATATGCTTTTTTCCTTAAGTAGCGAAAAACGATGAATCACCCTTACCGGGTGTCTTAGGGGCACCATAAGCACTCATACCAACACCAACAGCTGTTTGAAGAGTTGATCCAACAGCTTTTGAAATTTGCCCAGCTGCTCTTCCTGAAGCTTGGATGTTTCTTGTGTTTTGCCCTGCGATGGCGGCTGCTTGCTGTGATTTCTTAAAGCCAACGTCTCTTGTCTCTTGCTCTGCAACACGGCCAAGGCCTACGTTTAGATCGTATTCACCAGCGTACAAAAGGCTTCCTAAAGACGTTTGAGAAAGCATAGTCTCTGAGGCCTGCACGGCACCAAGTTCCTTCTGAGAGCTACGCATAATGTCAGACTGTTGATCAAGGCTTTCCTGTTGCTCTTGTGCTATACCACGAAGGGCTTCTTGTTCTTCAGCCTTACGCTGTGCCTCTGCTGCTTTAAACTCTGCCTTGGCTTGTTGTCCTGCTGACACTGCTGTCATAGCTGTTGATGCGGCAGAAGCTCCTATAGAAATTGCAGCCAAAGCTGTAGTTGATATTGGATCCCCCATAGATTCTACTCCTGCCTCGTCAGTTCATTGAAGAACCCGGTGTAATCAATAGACGTAATGATCATGGGTTTCTCTGAATCGTTTTTGATTTTAATTGTCACCGTGTTGGCGTTAGTCCTGACAGGAACCTTGAAAGACCCAAGGGCCTCCATGCCCAAGCCACCTACCAACGTAGTTCCAATGACCGTGCCGTTAAAGGTAAACGTCTGTTGTGGCCGGGACTCAGGTGTCACTTCGATCTTAAAGAACCCTGTGTCCTGATAGTTAAACTGAAGACGCTTAAGTTGGAACCGTCCTGTCTGAACGGTCATCTTACCAGCAGCGTCTGCTCGAACAAACAGCTTGGATAGTTGGATTTCTTGGGTGAACGGCGTCCCTAAGATACAAACGTGTGCCGAGTAGTCTCCAACAGCTGTCATGGTGGTTGTCGTTGGATAGGTCATAGTAAGCCTCTCGCCTACCTGACCAGCTGGGAAGTCGCTTGATAATACAATAGCAGACTTACTGTTGTGCAGGTAGGGTGATGTCCAGGTCGTCAGGCCTGTTGCTGCACTATAAGTCCCTTGGACGTTGATGGTCTGGTCTAAGCACACTTGGTACGGGTGCTTGTCGTCTGACAGCTCGTACCTCAGTTCTATCTTCTCAAGGAACGTCTCAGTGCCCCTGGTGACGTACATGTACATGTCGCCTAGAAGAACACCAACCCAGTGGATGTACGTTCCTGTACCAAAGTCCCATTTGGACCATGCGCTTTGGGCTTTCTGCTCTTGTTCCGTATAGGTCTTGTAGATGTACAGAGAGTTTCGTTCTGAGTCGGATATGCAGAACATCATCTCATTGGCACTATCAGCCGCTATGTGAATGATAGGAGCCGGTATGTACCCAAGAGCGTGGATCGTGATATCTTCAGCTGTGGTCGACAGAGACGTGTCGTTGTACTGATACTCGAACACCAAGGCGTCTCGACCACTCTTGGCCGCAAAGTACATACGGTTCCCAAGGGCTACAGGATCACACTTGGGTTCTGTGATGTACGCCGTAGCTGTATCGATCACAGCGTTCTTTGACGTAAACGCCTGTTGGTCTGAAGACACCTCAAACTGAGACCTGTCAGAACTTAAGAACAATGATCGCCTGAAGGGGAACGCATGGACCAATTCGTTCACATCGTCACTGGAGGCCTGTAGACCAAAGGGGTCGCTGTCCAGAACCTGGGTACTGTACTCTCGCCAGAAGTTAAAGAACTCCCGTGATCGTGAGAAGAACACAGTTTCACCCGACACAATCACAAGACGGTTACGGTGCGTTGTGATCTGTTTGATCTGTTTGCCCACAAAGTCTGGGTTAGGAACGGTCTGTGTGTCTCCAGCATCACGAGCATCGTAAGTCCCATGACCAAACGTGAACGAACCATCAGCCGTTCGGGTCAAGAAGTGGGGCATCGTCGTCAGGTCAAAGGCGTTGTTTTGATACGGATTGGCCGTTTCGATCCAAGCGTCTTGTGACTGACTGAACTTAACCCAATAGCCATCAGTCGTATCAGTAGCTGACAGATACATATAGTAACCTTCAGGAGCCCAGTTAGGCAGCAAACTCCTAGAGGTCCGTGTGTCAGCGTATACCTGTGTAACGGGAGTGTTAGAATCAGCAGGAATATCTACAAGTTGCCTTGAGACACTAATGCCATATGTGGCGTCAGATCCATTAGAAACAGCTGTGAACTCGTGACCAGCAGTGTTCGTTAGTACCACAGTAAGGTCGTGGTCGTTGGGTTTCTGCTCTACCGTAAAGTTTCGATAACCACTTGTGAAACCTGTGAATGAAGCATTGGTTATAATGTCGTCGCCAACAGAAGATCCGTCAATAGCGCCGTTCTTACTCCAGACCTCTATGCCGTCTGTTGCTGTGTCATTCAGGTTGTCAACAATAAGTGCGTTAGTTCCTGTTGTGGTGGTCCTACACGTTATCAAAGCAGAACGATTGGTAGGGCTTACATAATCTGTATCAGCCATAGCAACTGTGACTGCTTTATTACCAATGACCGTTATGTCACCAATGGTAGTTGCAGAAAAACCTTCTGATGGATTGGTGCTTGTTAAATAAGATTTACCATTAGGGAATGTTACTGTTTGTTCTACGCCTGCTAGGTCATAGACCTTCAGGTCGCCACTCTTAACGACAACGATATACTGCTCTACAGCGTCCCTGACGTATGAATAGCACCAGGGTTTATCGGCTGCGTAAGCGAATGTGTTATTAGAGATATGACGCGACGACGGCCTGCTTTCTAGACCACCACTTATCACTGACGTTAGTACGTTGGTAGCTTCCTGTACTTGTCCAGTAAGCCGTAAAGAATCAGGTTGTCTGCTGACGCCTTGGTATAGAGTTTTAAGTGACTGCTCTATAAGTGTTCCCATTCTATCGCCCGTACAGTCCGTGATGTCGATAGGTTGCGTAAGCAACGTAAGGACTATCAGTCAAGATGTTGGCGTCGTCTGTTTCAGACTCGGCATCTAACAAGGCTGCATAGGCTTCCATCTCAGCACGGCGCGTAAAGTTATCTAGAGCCACAGATTGCATTTGGGACTCTTGGAACTTACGAGCTGCTAGATAGGCAATGTATGTGCTTAGTTCTAAGCTAAGATCTTCAAACTCTAGAAGGTACACAACGTCTACAAATAGGTTTTCAGTAAAGATATACGTCTGTTTCTTAATGTCATAAAGAGCTAAACGATTGTTGTAATTCCGCACCGTAACATTAATGTTCTGACTTTCTCGTGTTGTATCAACTCGCAGATAGTTCGTTGGAACATAAATAAGGCTGCTGTTGTTAGGCGTTAGCTTAAGATTGTAGTCAATATTCTGGTGCCACCCACGAGCTTGGACGGACTTGTTGATTTCGTTCAGTTTACTTTCAGCTGCTTCAGCGTCAGGAAGGCCAGAGGTAAGAGACGAAACGGGTGCTTCACCGATAGACTCTAGAATGATGTTGGCTGCTTCAATCTTACTTAGACCCATAGTACCTCCTGAAAAACTGAGGGGCCACCTGTATTTCTACAAGCAGCCCCTCAATCAGATTAAGCGTGTTTGAACTCTACGGCCATTTCTGGACGCAGAACACCGTGACCAACGAAGAGCTTGGAGACCAAGAAGTCTTCAAGGCGACGAACGTCACGTTCGGTCTCAAGGCTGATGTCCATAAGCTTGCAAGTAGCAATAGCCTGTGGGCACCACATGACACCGACCGTCGTCGAGTAGTTAGCACGGTATTTACTGAACACCGAAGCCGTAGACGATTCATCAGTCGTCGGCATGTTGCGGCTTTTAACCACCATCACACCGTCGATCTTGATCATCTCGGCACGGGAATCAATACCGCCTGCGGTGTCTGCTTGGAAGTCACGGTTCAGCACAAGGTACTGACCATTACCGTCAACAGCGTACTTGATCGCGTCGAAGATCTCGACAGGAACAGCACAATACCGCTGCATATCCTCTGGAACATCGTTGTTAAACAGAGAAATATTCGCTTCACGGATAGCTTCGATCCACGCAAGACCAGAAGGAGATGAGTCGTTCTCCAAGTTAGCATCCGTAACAGTAATGCCACCGGGGAACGGAGACGCTGCTGCGGTACGGGACGCCAAGATCAGCTGACGGAACACGTTCTGATCGAACACCTTAGCAAGCGCTCGGCCCATCTCGTTAGAGACGATGGAACGCATGTCAAAGTGAGACAGGATACGGTCGATATCAGAGATCGCGTAGTGCGATACAAGGATGTCGTCAACCGTGATGACCTGTTCGCCAGTCGAAAGATCGTTGCCCAGCAGCTCAGTACCCGGCGCATGGTATTCAGCCGACGCCTTCCAAGTCTTCGGGAAACGATAGGATTTAGCACCACCAGAAAGATTCTTAATGAAGTGCTTGTCGAGAGTAACAGTTGCGCTGTCGAAGGCCGTGAGCACTTCGCCACCAAAGACACTGAGGAACAATTCCCGATTGTCAACTGGAGACGAAGCACCCTTACCAAAGCGAACTGGAGAGGAAGCATCACCTAATGCCATTTATTTTCTCCTAATGAGATTGAAGGTAAAAGTGGGTTGGGTTGCTCTGTTAACTTCGTGGGATTGTCCGACGTATCGGGGTCTCAGCTAGTCGTTAGGGCAGAAGAATGATAGTTTAGTTGTCCAAGTCCCAAGTGGCTGATTGAATTTTTTGTACAACCTCTTGTCGGAACCTGGGTGACGCAGCGTATTCTTTAGAAGCCATGTCTGCTTTCATCTCAGCCTTGCTTCGATATCCTGAAGATCCAGAGATTGCAGCAGGAGTGCCTTGTACTAGGTTAGGCTCTCGCGTGGCTGGTCGTGTGCCTGTGGTTTCTGACATCCTGGCCCTTAGACCATCCGCTGCCAAACGCCACGAAGACGTAGATAGAAGGTTGTTGAAGTCGGAAACCTCTGTTTCAGATAGGTTTTGTTGAGCCCACTGCATAGTCTCAGCCCACTGCTCTTCGCCACCAAGGTACTCCAAAGCAGCTTTACGTTCTGCTTCGAACTGATAACGATACGATTGAACATAGGACTTAATTAGCTCCTCTGGGATGCCGACTTTCTTTAGGGCCTCATAGTCTTCAGCAGATAGATCACCATCGTCGATAATCTTCTGCCCAATTTCCTCTGTATCTAGGCCCGCCTTGACAAGAATGTTTGATACTTCTTGTTCTTCGGCTTCTGGGGTTGGTTCTTCTGAGGACTTTTCAGCATCTTCGGTTTTCTCTTCTTGGGTCTTTGGTCGACCGTTCGCGTTGAAGAGAAGCTCTCGCGCGTGTGCTTCCCAGTTATAAGTTCCTGTATCGTTATCATAGTATTTCTCCATGCCATCAGCAGGCATTTCTTGGAGAGGCAGTAGATCTTCGTCAGGCTCATCACCAGGGTTTCTGAACTTCTCAGCCATAAGCTGATTGTACTCATCTGATCCTGGTGCTGGTTCTTCTTCAGCCATTTTGCAAATGCCTTATTGTGTGGGGGGTTGGGCCTCAGACATCATAGCTTGAGCGGCCCCTGTTGCAAGCTCTTGTCCACCAGCTGCCATAGCTTGGTTCTGAGCCTGCATCATTTGTTGTTGCTGTTGTTCTTCTTGAACTTCTTGTTGTGTCTTCACAGAGTCAGGCAGGCTTAGGCCATAGAACACCTTGTAAAGCAATTCGTCCCATTTGACATACGCCAAGACTTCAGGCGGTAGTCCTTGAAGGAACTGAAGAGCCGTCTGCACACGGGTCACATCGCTCTCACGACCAAGAGCTTCAAGGCCCGTAAGGATCGTAGGTTCAATTAGACCTTTAGGCCACACAGGCAACTGTTCGTTCTGTTGCATCTGTACGATCAACCGTTCCAAACGACGCTGTTGCATCGCCCGGTTAAGCTGGCTGTACACACCGCCTAGGGTAGCCTCTAGTTCCTGTTGGTTCCTTTGGATCTCATAGGCCGTAGTCCGTTCGCTGTCACGAGTAGCAGCAGACCCAAGCATAAAGGCCCCGCCGATCTCACGTGTCAGACGATCTAGTTCCTGAGCGCTGATCTGAAGACCATTGGTGTTCTGGAACTGAAGCATCACAACGTCTTCAGGATTACCGACGATGATCTCACCGTTGTTCGCCGTAGCAATACGACGCCGTAGGTTCAGACCACCCGCAGCATTAGGACGAACCATAGTGACGTTACGTGAGGCCATCGCACTGCCGTCGAGCAGAGCTTTAGACAATGCGTCAATAGCTCGGAAGTCCGGTAGATGCTCTTCGATCTTACCGCGCCCATAGTCCTCACCGATTACTGAGGTCCAACGAAGTGCGTTGTAGGGTAGAACCTCGTACTCGCCTTCACTGTTAGGCACACGTTCTTTGTTGACCTCTTGGTAAACGTAGTAGGTGCCATCGTCCTGTAGCTGAGTGTGGGTCAGGACAGGCACACGATCACCGCTGTAATCTTCCGCAGTCACAAGCCCTTTGATCTCATCAGGCAAGCTTTCAGGAGACATATGTTCTTCAGTGATGATCTCACGAACAACGCCCATCATGTCCCTGCTGATGCAGTATTGATCCAGTCGGAACAGCCGGATCGAATTGTCTGGCATCATAAACTCAAGGGCGTTGCCTGTGACGATTAGATACTGAAGGGCAAGGTTGGTTGCTGACCGCCAATCGCGACGTTCGATCTCACTTTGGATTAGAGACTCAGACATAACCAAACCATGCTCAATGGCAGGGTCGATGTCTAGCTCACCAGATTTGATCTTAGCTTCTGATGGGATGTTAAGTCGGAACGAAGGCTTACCAGGAGGGTACATAGCCACCATAAGCCGTGAGGCCAGAGAGACAACGGTTCGTGCCCCTAGTCCCTGATATGGCTCAGGAAGCAGAGTGAACTCTGTGTGTCCTTCAGGTGGCAAGAGTGGTGGGATTGTTAGTTCGGCACACTCACGAGCCCGTCGTAGAAACGGATCACGCTTCCGCTTCATTGCTTCGTAGCGTGCTTGACAGGTCTCGTACTTCATAATTTACACACCAGTCCTAGTGTTTAATCCTGAGCCTGATGTAGCATCTACACCACCAATCAAAGGAATACGATATTGGCTAAAGCCTTTTGGTTGTTTGGCTTTCGCGCGTGCCACAGCTCGTGCTTCAGGAAGACCTGCGACTTGTTGTGTAGGTGGGGGCGTAGGTGTAGGCATTGGAGGTGCAGGTTTTGGTGGTTTAGGTGCCATAAATCCCATAGTGTTTATCCTTTGTTATTCTAAACAGTGCATTGTTCCGATAGTCTTAAACCCTAGTCGTTCGTAAAAACGCTTGGTCTTTTCTGGATGTATCCCAGTAGATATACCAAGAGTTATTTGCGTCGCCTTTTGTTGGTCTGCCCACAGAATGTAGTTCTTTAGGATCTTAACGGCTGCTGAAGATCCACGACGCTCTGGTCGAACATAGACAATTATGTCTGACGCGATCAGCTCGTCTGTAAAGTAATGGTCTGTGATCACGAACGCGCCAAAGCCTACAAGCTCATCACCATCAAGCGCATAGAACACTTTGATAATAGGGTTCTCAGCAAACTGATTGTAGTACAGGTTCTCCAGCTTCTCGTAGTTTATGCTAAAGTTTTTGTACCTAGTCTCAGCTTGTATCGCAGGAAACAGATCTTTGATACGGCTGAACTCTCCCTTAAGAGAAGAGGATACCTTAATACTCATCTGTCTTCTCCTGCTCTTCAATCAGTCCTAAGAGATCGTCTAGAAGATCACGAACACCAGCGTAGCGCTGATGCTCGTCGTCTGGTTCTCCTAGACGTTTGCACCTATGAGGATATGTTTTGTCTAGCATCTCGACAAGTTCATATGATCTCATAGGTACAAGAACGTCGTCATTCATAGGCAGAAGCCCTTTTCTATCTGTACTTTTTAACGACTTGCGATGTCCACAACTTCACATACCCCAGCTGTGCAGGCGAGTTCTTGCGAACCTGACGTGTTGTCTTCACGCTCGTAATCTTGGAGCTTAGTCCAGTCAAGAGCCGGTGGCATCGCTTCCTTAAGCGCAGCATACTCAGCTTCAGTGCAATCCTGATACGGAGCCTGCTGATAAGAATGGTCAGAGTGAGGCAGGAAAGATATGCCTGAAATCTTGTCGAAGTTCTCATAGACCCAGTCTCCTACTTTTAGCCATTCGTTTTCTTTGACACTCACAGTAACACTTGGTTTGTGTTCGCACCAATGGTCTTGGTACACACTCCACAGTTCCAACTGTTCAATGGCCGTTAGATCGTTACGACACACCGCGTTCTCTGGTGCCTTCATTGGGAACGAAAAGACCATTGTGCTTTCAGGTTTCATGAAGCAAGGCTCTGATGGAATACCAGAGTTGATCATGAACTGAGTCATTGGATCTTTAATGTCACCACGAACTGTACGTACATAGTGTGGGTTGTGTCGAGCGTGGATGCCACTGGCGCTGTCAACAAGCTGAGACACCGTACCGCTTGGCTTAACACATGTGATAGCAGCAGACTGTGGGATGCCAAGCTCATACGCCAGCTCTGCGTTCACAGCAACGGCCACTTCTTTTAGTTCTTCCAGCCACGTTGCGGTTTTCTCTAGACCCTCAAAGCCATTAAGAACCTGATGATCCATGATGCCCGTAAGGCTAACGCCAAGCAGTCGTTCTTCCTCAGTGTTCTTTTTCCAGATGGGGCGAAGGTACTTAAAGTCCGTCAAGCAAGACTGTAAGGTTCCTAAGATTGTCGCTTGGCGTACCTTTTCCTTTAGATCCTCAAGGCTGTCAGTTGCTCGAACAACAACCTCCGACAGGTTGCAGAACTGATAGGGCCGCAAGATAATCTCACTGCATGGGTTGGTTCCCCAAGCAATGTCTTTGTCTGTGTTTCGTCTGCCGTTCTTAGCGGCCTGCTTACGAGCTGCTTCTCGGTTGAAGATACCACGCTCACCAGATTTACTTTCGTAGAGCGAGTGCCACTCTTGAAAGAACACAGACATATCGGGCTTCTCTTTGTACGATACGCTGTTGTTCGCTAGGCCACGCTGGGGCTCTCGTGTCCACCAGTCACCAGACTTTGCCTTCTGCATCGATGGGTCACTGAGGTTCGACAGGGAGATCAACGCGCTGCGTCGGACACCACCGACCACAACGATCTCACCGATCTTACACATGATGTCGTGAGCTTCTACAGAATGTAGACGACGGCCTTGGGCCTTATCGAACTTCTCGACACAGAAGTTAAACAGATCTTCGAGTGGCTCAGGACCAGACGCCCGTCCGCCAAAGGTCTTTAGTCGTGCGCCTGCTGGGCGAACTTTTGATGTGTCCCATTTGGGAACATGGCCACGGTATAGCAAAGCTATTAATTCCTTGAGAGCTTTGCACCAACCAATCTTGCTGTCTTCAACAACGATGGTCTGTCCGTTAACGGTTCCAGAAGCATCGCTCTTAAAGCTGACAACAGGCAGCTTCATAACACTCTCACGTTCGACACTAAAGCCAACGCCTGTGCCACACATTAGAATGTACATGGCCTCGTCAAAAGAACGTGGGCTATCTACTGGTACATAACTACAGTTGTACGCGCCAACGTGGCAGCGATCTAACGCAGGACCAGAAGTCATCACAGCTCGCATAGATGGCATGACACCAAGGCTAAGAACAGACTGTTTAATGGTGTCTACGTCTATGTCTAATTTCTTTATGTCCTGCTTTTTCTGAACATAATCAACCACATAGTTGAAGTAACGATCTACAGTTTCTCCCCAGTTCTCACGTCGTTGTTCGTCATCTTTCCATCGTGCGTAACGACTAAGAGCAATGAAGTTCTGATAGTCGTTAGGTATGTAGTTGTTCATGCAGACAGTTCCTTCTTTTCAATTAATACTTTTAGTAGTTCGTTCAAGTACCACTCCGCTTTCTTGAGGTCTTGCGTCGGGTCTTTCGGATTCTTGGCTTGGTATCTTGAGACGTACTTGATGATGTTTCCAACGTAGACGGCTTCGTCTCCGGGGAGGTCTCGACAGACGGCTCGGATGTAATCGATGGTTTCGATTCCTCCTCGCTTGTAATGTCGGGGGTTGATGTGATCCACAAGTTTGGGTTCGACGCGCTCCATAGACGCACTTCTCCTGTCTCTTCGTTGTAATCAGTGTGACGTAGGATACGAGCCAGCTGCACCATCAGCGTGGCTTGCTCTTCGTTGTCAAACAATTTGACCATAGCGTCCCAAAGCCTGAGAGGGTTCGCATGTTCCTCTAAGATCTTCTCCGCTTTCTTTGGTCCTATGCCTTTGGCACCAGGGTATCCATCAGTCGAGTCGCCAACCAAAGCCTGATAGAACATCATGCGATCTGCTGACCGCTCTGATACCTTCTGAGCCCTGTTCATCTTGTTGGGATTCAACACGCGACCTGGGACGGTCATCATGTCTTTGTCGATGGAGACAATCACAGGGTCTGTTATGTGTTCAGAGCCAGCTAAGATACCCATGACATCGTCAGCTTCAAGACCTGGACGCCTAGCAATCTTATAGTTATCTTCAAGATATTTGATGGCGTGTCCAAGACCCACAGGCCTAGCGCTTCCCTTGCGGTTGGCTTTGTATTGTGGGTAGATGATGTGCCGAAAGTATTTATGAGTGGCGTCCGACAGACACACGATACTGCTACCAGCTTTGGCCATCGTCTGCCAGATTTGAACCATAGTGTCTATGGATCGTTCGACACTAGGGGCATTAAAGATATTTTCGCCACCAAAGTCCACCTGGTTAACAATGGCACATCGATAGGCAATGATGTCTCCATCAAGTAGAGCTACAGTCATCAGTGTGTTTCCTTCCAGTTAGCGCCTATCTCATAAGTGCCACTGAGAGGACACCTCATGCCTAGACGCACAGCAGCTTCAGTTATGCTAGAGGCAAACGTCTGACCGACAGCATCAGCAATACCAGGGTCAGAACTAAATTGAACCTCGTCGTGAACATTAGCCACATAAGAAAAACCTTGAGGCTCTCCGTCCACCACCAGTTTGTTCTGCACTGCTAGGTCATAGTGGAAGACTTGCACTGCCTTCTTCATGACAACAGCACCACAGGACTGAAGCAAGAAGTTCAACGCACTGTGTGGAGACCTGATGGTTATCTTACGACCATCGATAGCCTTGAACCAACCGGCCTTAGCTCTCTTCTGGATACCGTCAGACAACTCACCAAGGCCATCGATGCCTTCGTCCATACGCTTGCGGATCTCTTTGCCGTCCTTGAGAGGACCACCCGCTTCCTTAGATATCGAAGCGAGCTTACGATCTGAAGCACCATACAGATAGGCGTACTGCATCCGCTTGGCTTCGTCTCGTGTCGGAAGTTCCACAAGCTTCTGGGTTCTAGAGTGAACGTCAGTGCCTTCTTCCTTGGAGCCATACAACAAAGCATCACGATAGACACCGTTGTCGTACTTGCCCAGGTAGTGCGCTAGGCACACCAGCTCCAAGGCATCAGCGTCACAGCCCACAAGAACCTGACCCTCGTCAGCCACCCAGACCTCACGCATACGCAGATCTTTCTTATCGACCTGTGCCATGTTGGGCTTGAAGTGACTGCACCTGTGCGTAGCTGTACCCATAGACGACACACCGCCATGAACACGATCACCACGCACAAGCTTAAGCCATCCGTTGTCACCGTCACTGAGTTGACCCAGCTGCTTTTGGACCCTGAAGTACCTAGCGAGCTGCTTGGCCTCTGGGTACGGTAGGTTCGACAAGACCACCTCGTCAATCTTAGGGCCACCAGAAGGCGTGAAGCTCTTTGGTTTCCAGTCGTGTGTCTCAGCCAGACGTTCTGCAATCATCTTGCGTGAGCCTGGATTGAACACCTCGACCTTATCCTTGAGACGCTTGCCGGTCTTCTCGGACCAACGCTCTATGGTCTTCGAGGGCCAGAGGTCTTGTAGTTCTTCCTCAAGGTTGGAGATCTCTTGGCGCAGCTCAGAGCAAAGGTCATTAGCTTTGTCGAGATCCAAACGAAACCCGTGTTCCTCTTGAAGCTGAAGGACACGAACAAAGTCTGCCTCAAGCTTATAGGCGTCAGAGTCCTCTACGCTTTTGGTCTTGTCGTAGACGTACTGCGTGATCTTAACATCGACCTTACAGTACTCAGCCATCTCATCAGTGAACTTGGTGAAGTCGTTGTACTCTAGCTTTTCTTCTCCCAACTCTCGGCCATAGTCTTTAATAGAGTGGCCCCTTCTTGTTGAGTCTTTGAGACGGCTTCCAACCAACGTGTCAAAGACTTTTGAGTGATCGATAATTCTGGTTCCATAAAGTTTAGCGATGGCTGGGATGTCGAATCCAATTCCGTTATGGAAGACAACGCAATCTGCTCTAGACAGTCGGCTGAGTCCCTCATGGATTGGGCGATAACCCTCGTGGTCTGCGTAAATTGTGACAACATCTTCAGTTGTGTCCTTGATTGCTAAACAGTGGCAGAGTGTTAGTTGATGGAGAAACCCGTCGGTCTCTATGTCCGCTATAAGCGTCGTCATTCTGTCGTTCCTTTTCGTGTAACATCCGGTGGCAGTTGGCACACAACATCGTGCAACCCATCGCCTCCTCAAGAACATCTTTCCAAGAGTGATCTGTCATGCCGCTTACCGACAACACAAACCGTTTAGTCGCTGGGTCTCTGTGATGAAAGTCAAAGACACAAGCGTCATGCTCTTGTCCGCAGCTTTCACAAACACCACCCTTTAGATCGACAAGTTTCTGTCGGATCTTACGCCTCTTGGTTCGACGCCCTTTATGAGAACTCATCTATTACCTCTGTTAGTCTTCCGGTTTCTGGGTTGTACTCAAGAGTACCCATGTCACCAGTGATCCCTGCGTACCTGTTCTTTAAGCAGGCCACATGGATCTGTTGTTCACCTGATGACATATCTCTTGAGATACTGATGACGCTATCGCTTAGCTGTGCAATAGCAGCTGATCCACGAAGGTGAGATAGGTAAACCTTCTCGCCACCCTCGTGTCCTTTGTCCCCTTGGGGCCGCTTGAGGTGCGACACTAACAAAAGGCAACAATTGGTACGCTCAGTAAACGACCTGAGCTGTGTCATTGTATAGTCCAGAGCCTTGCGCTCGTCGCCTGACCCACCAAGCTGCGATGAGTCTAGACCTGAGACCAAGATGGACAGATGGTCTAGCACTAAGACCTCTACGCCCAACGCTTGGACCATGTAGTTCAGTTTGTTCAGGAGGTTGTCGGAGTCCAAAGACCCAAAGTGATCATAGAAAAAGAAGTTACCCGGCTTCAACACAGCATCGAAAGCTTGGCGTCGTTCCTTTTCAGTGATGTCATTAGGCAAATGGATCGGCTTGTTCAAAGCCAACGACATCATGCGTAGACCTGTGCGCCCTAGTCCTTCTTCAAGCGCGACGTAACCCACTTTTCTATCGTCTCCAATAGCGATCTTGTAAGCAAGCTCCGCGCATATAGTGCTCTTGCCCACTCCACTGCCAGCACATATAGTGACCACCTCACGCGGGCGTAGTCCGAATAAGACATCGTTCCAGCTCTTCCAAGGGTAGCTGAGACCCACTTCGATACTTTTAGAAACCTCATCCCATAGCTCCATACCGTTGACGATACCGTCAGGCCTATGGGGAGACGCTTGGTAGACAGCTTCAGACAGTTCTTTGACACGGTTGGCAACCAACAGCTCGTTGGCATCCTTCATCGACAGGCTAGCAATAGAGGCCTTGCCTGGTTTGATGGTGTCTGCAACTTCTCTTGCTGCTTTCTGTCCAGCGTCATCCATATCAAACATCAGGATCACTGAGTCGAATGACTCAACGAACTCAATGTTATTCTTAATAGCTTTGACGGCTGATGCAGCACCTGTTGGTATCGACACTACAGGCCAACGTCCATCCGTGACCTTGGCATACGACATGCAATCGATCTCACCCTCGGTGATCACAAGGCGAATGCTTGGTTTCCAAAGGTGCTGACCAAACAACTGCACGTTGCTCATGTCACCAACAGTATAGAACTGCTTGTCTTCTGTTCGTAGCTTCTGGGCTACAGGCTCACCCTTCGCATTACGATAGGGTGCGACCTGAACAGTCCGGCCTTTGTTATCTTCAGTCACAAAGTAGCCAAACTTAGAGCAGATCTTTTCGGATAACCTACGGTCCTCAATGGCCGTGTAGTGGCCAAAGGGCATAAGGTTTTTATTCTTAGGGGGTGCTGGTTCCTTGGACACCAAGGTGTCTGGTTGCCTAGTCGTGGCACAAGAGAAGCAGTGGGTGTGACCGTCGTCGTACAGCGCCATAGCGTCTGACGATCCGCAGTCTGAGCAAGGCAGCTTAGTCTCTACTGTCTCGCTTGTCGTAGCTGAAAATGATTCCATACTTTTCGCCTTCTTTTGGATATCGTTTTGTTACAGTCAAATCTACAATCTGGTCGTCGTCTTTCCAAAAGCCACCATGCTTTGTCATGGAGTCCAATGGTCCCTTGGCGAAGTTATCGACATCACCAACAGGGAACTTACGACGGGTAGTCTTAGGTTTCTTACAGACGAACTCAAGCTCTGCTTTAATAGGACCAGACAGAGGCTCTTGTCCGTCGTAAGACGCCAACACAACGATCATAGAGCGCCGGAACTGCTCGTACCGCTTGCCGTAGAAGGCTCCCCACTTGGAGATGCGAGGACGTGAGGCAGGAACGGGCTCTATGTCGAAGGTGTAGGATCGCTTAGAAGTCATCAGATCCTAGTTCTGTTGCGCTATCAGCAACAAAGCCAGCGATGTCATCGAAGCCAGCAGCCTCTGAGTTACGCTGCTCGACCAACTGGACGGTGTTCAGCATGGCCGTAACGCCTTTGGCATTGCCTGCCTTATAAGCAAACATCTTAACAGCAGCGCGGATCTTATCGCCGTTGCGTGGGAAGGTGCCACTAGACAAAGGCTTAGGGGGAGAGTCACAGTCGATCAGCCCAGGCTGGAACTTCGTCTTGGTCCGCAAGAACCAATGACCATGAAGGTCTTCCTTCTCGGTCTCATCGCCATCCTTAAGAGGGCCTTGGATGCCTTTGATCTTGTCCCCAAACTCTTGGGACGCAAGCTCTTGAGTCATCTCATCCATCTTCTGTTTGAACGCACGACCTTCGTCGCTCTCTTTGTCAAACAACAATGTCACCTTGTACTTGTCGTCGCTGAACTCAAAGCCAGAGTCAGGACGCTCAAGCCAAGTAAAGCTTGCTGTTGCTACAGGAGTGATTACGTTCTTAAAAGCACGAGCCATTTTGTATTCCTTTGGGTCTATTGGAGTGGTAGATCTATGAGGTGCCAGACGCTCTCAAGGCAAAGATCAACTAGATCTTTTGCTTGGATGCCGTTTCTACCAAACTGATTAACTATGTCAACGGGCAGTTGTCCATTGGTTGCGATGAATGTCTCACAAGCAAACACACTGTACAGCCGTAGTTCGTCTGGCGTTAGTTCCGTTCGTTTTCTGTGGATGTTCTTAAGTTCATTCAAGTCTGAACGAACTCTTCGATCATTGGAAAGACCTTGGCGATCTGTTCCGCACATCCATTGGCCACGTCTCGACATTCCTTCTGTGTCTCTGGGCCTGTTCGCAACTGCACAAAGTGCACCCAGCTGCGGATAGATCCACTCATGAACATCGTTGAACGTGTGAGGCCTTCAGGCAAAAGACAACGTGCCTGCTCTTTGGCTATGCCCATCTTCAAAGCCTCGTCGTACCGCCAAAACGCTACATCTGACACAGAGTTTTGCGCCCAAGTCCACCACTTTTTAATCTCAGGATCATCAGTTTCTAAAGACGATTGCCTGTTGGTTAAGTCTTGCAGGCGTGCCTCGACATAATCAGGTGTGCTTGTCTCTGTTGCAGAGTAACGCTGAGACCACTCCTGAAATGAGAAAGATCTGTGCCTCAGAATTTGGCGGCCTATGGACCTGCTGCACACAATCTTGCATGTGGCGTGAACCATTTCCAGAGGGCTCCAATGGTGGTGCTTCAAGAGGTAACGCACCAGTCGCTCTGTACCCTTCCCGTTCTCTTGGGACGTAGGGTTAGACACCCGTGCATAGTACGCTATCAGATCAACCAAGGTGGCGTCTGGTCCTATGAGGTGTGGTGCTGTCGTCCAGCTCGTTAGTTCTACTGTCATCGTTGTCTCCGGGGTCTATGAAAAGAAGTAAGGGGCGTCAAGAACTTCACGCACATCGAAGCTTCCTGTTTCCGGCGGCTCTGGTAGCTCCACCTGGGTTCGAGACTGCACATCACGATGGAAGCCGTCACGCAGCCAGTCGTTGCTGAACATAGAGTACGCGACCTCTCGGATTGTGTCACGCAGCTCGTCAGTATGCCTATAGTGAACAGCGAAAGAGTCATGAACCGTAGCAAAACTATTGATCCCCTTGTCTACCAGTTTGTTCACCACCTTGTGCAGCAGTGCAGCGTCCAACGAATGGATCACATTAGGAGCTGACCCCAACGCCTGCTTACGGGCATTCAGTCCACCGTCTGGGTTCTGAGACCACATATAGTATGACCCCATGACCGTTCGCACATCAGTCTTGTTGATGTTCCAATAGGACTGCTGGACCGTACAGCCAGACGGTGTCTTCCAGACCAAAGGCTTGTCGTTCTTAGCCAAGGTCTTTGCGACCTCTTGGAAGTACGTCATGATAGGACGTGAGGCAACGATGGTCTCGTCTAGAGCTACGACCAGGCGGTCCCTCAACCACGCAGCGTTCTTCATGCGTGGTCCTTCAAGATCATCTGTGTGTCCGTCCTCGATCAACTGATCCATGATGCCACGAGGCGTCACCCCATACGGTGTCGTCATGCAGGCACGTTTGACCGTAGACCTTGTGATGTTACCAGCCCACGTCATGGCAATAGGATCACCATTGGCAGCGTCCATCGATACCTTAGATGCCAACAGGTCTGCCGTGTTCTGGTAGATATCAAAGCGCCGTGGATCTGATGAACAGTTGGTCAGCTGTGCGCCTATAGGGTCTCGACCAAGCAACGACAACAGTTGCAGTCCGTTGTTGCTACCGTCTTGGTGTGACGGTTGGTGGCTAAGGTACAGCTCTGGGTTATCTAGTCCTGTAGCGTCACACCATTCGACGCATGTGGCATAGAACTCCAGCTCCTTCTCAGCCGTCGTCCAGAAGCGTTCGCCATCCAATGGGCGTAAGACACTATCGACAATCAGATCATGGTGATCCTTAGCCCACTGTTGCATCTCCTCGAAGCTAAGTTTGTCTACACCGTACATGTTGCACAGCTTGACGGCCATCCAATAGAGACCACGTGGCCCCAATGGTTCCGACAATGCAAACTCAATGAGCCCACGGCTCAAGTTGTCACCCTGTGGGTTCAGGTCTGGAGGTATGGCGTACAGGCGTGTGCGCGTATCGATCTTCTGAGGATATGTGAACCGTGAGAACCTTGAGGCCATTAGCTCTGAGGCAATAGAGATCTTACGCAGTGCACTCTCGCGTTTGCTTTCGTCGCGGGCGTTCTGACTGTGGACCTTGGTCAGTGTGTACTTCCACTCGGACCTTTCGACCTTAGTCATATCGACCCATTCGTCGTCAGTCTTACGCCCCGGTAGCTCTATCGGATCTGGGTCTGGTATGTTCTTGAACAAGCTGTGTGGTAACTGACGGGCCTCGTTGATCAGATCGAACGCTGGCTTGTTGATCTGCCACCACACCTTACCGACGTTGTTCGCAGCAGACAGCGCCTCTTGGCTGATGGGATCATTCAGATCACCTGTGTGCCGGTGGATCGAGCCACGAATAAAGTCCACCTGGATCTGATAGTACCCACCTGTGTATTTCTTCTGGCTTGGCGACCAGTACCACGGGCGTGGCGCTACGATCATAGGCCTGAGAATAGGACTGTTGATACCAACGTGGCCTGTGATCTGATCGACCATCAGGCGACAGGCCTGCGTGAGGAACACTTGGCGTTCTGTCTTCCCTCTGAACCTGACGTACTCAAGCTCAAAGAACCCACCGCCATGTATGATCAGGGTGTCTAACAGCTTGGCCCCAATACGAAGCTTCTGTTCTTTGGTCCACTCTAGGGTCTCAATGTCTTCGATCTTACGCCGGTACGATGTCCACTGGCGGGCGTTCATGTTCTTAGCGGTCCTTAAGAGCATAGCGGCCACGTCAATACCACCGTTCTCACGCTGATCGTCTTTGGTCTTACGCGCCCAAGCTTCGAACTCAATCTGCATCTTGATGGTGTTGCCAATCTCCAGACAGATCGCGTTGGCCTTACGACCAAGAGAGATCTTGTTCATCTTGATCGACAGGACAGACCGGATCGTGAGGTACGCCAGCTTCTCAGCGGGGATGAACTGGATGAGCCACCACCACTCAGGCCTAACACCTGGGCCACCGGCACCAATGCCAGCAGCAGCCATGTCCTGGTCCTCTTGGATCGGTCGTCGCAGGGTCTCCATCAGCTCTTGCAGCATGGATCGACCGGCGTCTGTGTCGATCAGCGTAGAGCCTTGAGACCAAGCGGTGTTCTTAATGAGCTGAATGCCACGTTCGATGCTCGCAAGCTCTTGCTCCACTTGGATCTTCTCCTCGTCCGTCTTAAGGTCATCTGCAATCTTGGCGAGCTGGTCATTGAGTGACGAGCTGGTCGTGGGCTTAGCGTTGCTGATAGGCATCAGGTGTCCTCAACTTGTTTAAGATCGACGCGGCCTCAGCTGCATCACGGTCTGGAGCCATGTGGGCATAGCGCTTGGTCATCTGTACGTCGCTGTGTCCCAACAGGGTCGATACGGCATAGAGGCTGAGGCCCGATTGGACCAGCTTGGACGCAAACGTGTGCCTGAAGCTGTGAGTGGTGAAGCGACCATATCGTTCTACCAGATGCTTACGGTTTAGTCCCGCTTGCTCTATAGCCCTCATGATACCTTTGACACTGTAGGTCCGGGGCTTCTCAGGGTCTACCTTCGACGACCAAACATACAGGTTGTTGCCACGCTTGGAATAGCGAGACTTCAGTGTGTCCCTGAGCCGGTCTGTCAGCATCACACGACCTTCGTTGTGAACCTTAGTCCGATAGAGCGTGGCGTACTTCCAGTCCTTGGTGTCGATGGCGTCCCACGGCGTGCCGCTGGCCTCACTGTACCGACAGCCCGTATCGAGCAAAAAGACCACAAGATCGTATTGATCCTGACGGATCTCGACAATATCAGGCCGAAAGCTCTGAGTGTTGGTCGGTTCTAAGACCTCCAGGAGGCGCTCCTCCTCCCCCTCTAGTAAGTACCTAGTCCGATGATTGACTTGGGGCCTCAGGCCTCGTCCTAGAGGCTTAGAGGGCACATCTAGGTCTCTTAGGTCCGCCTGATGGCGCGTTTGGATTAAGAATGAGACCAAATTAGACACATAAGAGGGCTTGTAGACCTTCAGCAGGTCATCTCTGATGTCTACGACGACAGAGCTAGTCAACTGAGACACCCGTATGTTCGTTAGGTGCGGTGAGAGGACCGAACAATAAACCTTATGCGCTTTGGTTTTGATGATGGAAGACATGAATGTTGATACGTCAGGGTCTTTAGTCATCTTAGGTTCCTTTAGTGTCTTTAGGTTCTTTAGATCTTTACGTTAGTTTCTATCTACAAGACTAACGTACTTCCGATTGATCGTATCGATCATAGGGTGGCCCCCTAGGCCCCATAGGGCGGAAGCAAGGCTTAATTGCATAGATGGTCGTCATCTTTGCTGATGTCCTGTCGTTTGGGTGATCAAAAAGCCTTTAGTCCTCGTAGTTTAGAGGATAGCGTTCACTACGACGATGATCATTAGTAGGCTGTGGATAACTACTGGCCATAGGCCTCCGGGTGTCGATACCCAATCCACGTCTTTGGAGGTAGCATTCGGCACAGATCTTTTGGTCTTTGTCGATGACATCTTGGTATCCTTTGCAGTTGGTTGTCTCACAGGCTGGACGCTTCATTTGTCTTCCATTGCTCTACGATAGCTGCATATCGCTGGACCTCAAGCCTAGCGCGTTTGACCTCAGACCACCAGGGATGGTTCTCACTGTGGATGGAGTCGTCACATTCCAAAGCAAACAGACGGTCTTTAGCCTTCATGTAGTTCTCTTGGGCCTCTTTGTGCGTGTCGCTCATCGTCCAGTGCTCCCAAAGCCGCCACCGGCGCGTGTGGTTTCGTCCAGTTGCGTGACGACCTCAAAGACTGCGCTTGTCAATGACGTGATCATCAACTGTGCCACACGTTCTCCAACTGTGATGGTGTGACTTGTGTCGCCGTGGTTCATTAGCAGCGCTTTGCACTCGCCCCGGTAGTCACTGTCGATGACGCCCGGCGCGTTCAGCACTGTCACACGGTGCTTGTAGGCCATGCCAGATCTGGGCAGGATCAGTGCCGCACGATCCTCAGGCAACTGAATGCTAAAGCCCAAAGGCACAAGGGCCGTGTGGCCCGGAGAGATCCAGAGATCCTGCCGGGCGTACACGTCGTAACAGGCAGCACCTGAGGTGGCCTTGGTTGGCAGTGTGCCACCCTCTAGTAGTTTTATTTTCATTAGGTTTTCCTCAATGTACAATAAGGCGGCCAGAAAGGTGACAGAACCCGCCGACCTTCGCCTTGCCGCAAACCGTTACGTCCCCAGCGACCACAGCCCTGCCGAACACCTCAGCGTAATCTTCAAGGCGGGCGTTAGAGCCAACGAACGCCGTCTCGTAGACCTGTGCTGCACCACGCAACACTGCGTCCCCAGCGACCCTAGCGCGCCCAGAGACAATCGCCTTGTCCTCAATGCGTGCACGTTCGGACACTGAGGCATAGCCCAGCACTTGGGCGTCTGGCCCGACGTAGGCCGTATCAGCCACGTAGGCCGTGCTGGACACACGTCCGCCGCCGTTCGGGTGTCGTTTGGTCTTATCTTTGGTCATCTGTCAGTTCTCCAATCTTGTCTACGACGTACCATGTCAGCCCAGCGGCACCCAGCCCCAGGATGAAAAACAGCACTATATGCAGGGCGATGCTCATAGTCCATAGACCGCCGTGCCAGTGATCGTGTGGTCCACGTTAGTATAGCGCAACGACCAAATGGTTGACGGCTTGTCTTTGTGCGGAGGGCCATAAGACCATCTGAATTCACGACCTGCGGCTTCATTCTGAGCCTTTAGTTGGTTCATCAGGTCCGAAATTTCAGCCTTCCGTCCATCAGTGTGTTCCACAGCGATGTAGCTGAGATACAATTTGTTATTATTAGCACCAAGGTCACGACCCCATGCGAAAAGCTTCCGCACGGCACGTTTGGCCATGCGCGCCTTGTGTTCTTTCAGGTGGCCACCGTCAGGTGTCTGTGAGATCCTGAAAACCTGGGCGTGACCCCTCAGCTTTGACGTGTGTGGGCCTGTCGCGACGTTTCGAACTACGCGACGCCCTTTGTTATTAGTCATGAAGTAGCTCTCTTTTCTAGCAGTGTGTCACCATGTACTACATCGCGATACATCACGACCCCTTGGCCCTTAGCCAGCACTACACTGGCCTCATGTGCGCGGATGCGTTCGGAACCAGGGAGCCGTCGGACCAATAGGTCAGCGGCCTTGCGGTTAAACGTGCGGTAAATGGTCTGAAGGCCGTCATCTCGCGTGTGGTGGACGTATCCGAAATGTCTGCTCATGACAGCAGCCCTAGTTGATGCTCTTTGACGATCCAGTAAATCGTTTTCTCTGGCACGTTTGCCATGTCTATGACGTTGTCGCTAGCGTCGCACATTTCGGCATCGATCCAGCGGATGCCGGTCGCTGCAATTTCTGGTTCACCTATTTCGCGGTCATATACTACAGCCGCGACTAACAAATCTAGATTGTCTGGCAGTCCGTGGGTTTCGTTTTCAAGTTTGTAGCGCTCGATTTCGTCGCGCGTGATGGTGTAAATTTGCATCTGTCGTCCTTTGGTTTCTGTTGTGGTCTGGTAGTCAATAGAGCGCTC
>OJHY01000087.1_pt1 | contig 30543 bp, 13 predicted proteins | sample 1595301 | NCBI WGS metagenome assembly OJHY01 (sample SAMN05416880, study PRJEB24817) | seawater metagenome | isolation source: Sea water | place: Canada:Atlantic | collected 2013-11 | reverse complement strand
CGAGATTCCTCTACGTCTCGTGGGCTCGGAGATGTGTATAAGAGACAGCTACAAGCATCATGTCAAGCATCGATTTAACTTGAAGATCTACAATTGTTTTAATACTTTTTGATGTGTGTAGTGATTTTTGAGTTTCAAGTAATTTTAAAAATGCATGAATCTTTTTGGAATTTTTTTCGGGACTCCAATAGTACATAGAAGCATTATTATGACTAAATATACTATCAAGAATACTTAAACTTACAATTTTATTGTTAGCTGATTCTGATTTATTTGTAGGCTTTGATGTTTGCTTTTGAGTAAAGTAGATACTATTTAATGCAACAAATAATATTATAATTTTAATCTTCAAACTAGGGGTGTTTTTAATTATAATCTAATTTAAAAATTTAAACTATATTAATTTGTTTTTTTTTAATAAAAAGCACAAATAAGGGGTTAAAAAAGCACAAAAAAATTAAAAGAGATCTTTTATTGTCCAAATAAAGATCATTTATAATATGGTTTTAAATTATTTTTGCGACCAAATAATAACAAATAACAAACTACAAATAACAAATAACAAATAACAAGATTATATTAAATTGTTTTTCTTTAAAAATGATTTTTTAACCACTTTTAAAATCAATGGCTCAACACTCACCCCCTTTTTGTGGAGTAGGTATTAATTTATTTAATTCTACAACTAACGATTATACACTTTTTTTTAAAAATCCAAAGGTATTTTCTTTTGTATTTCACAATCAATCTTTATTAAATTTCATAACCAATTCAATAAAAATTATAAAAAATACAATGACTTTCATTAAAACTGACTGTCATTTATGAGTCGCTATATATACATGTCTAATAAAATCAATAAATCTACCCCAAGCTAAAAAATCTACCCCCTAGAAACAGACTTATGGAAACCAAATCAAACAAATTATTTCTTGCAACATTTAGAAACTACTTTATACTATTCGCTCTAAGTTTTTACATTCTAAGTGTAAATACAGCTTTCACAAAATCTAATAATATAGACAACGCAAAAGAAAATCCTGTCGTATATTATGCATCTCCAGATTGGATTAACATCAATTCAGTAAATAATACTTCTTCCTCAAATAATGAAGAATTATCTGTACAGCCATTCCCAAATCCAGACACAGATGGAGATGGTGTAAACGATGTTTTTGACTTAGATGACGATAATGATGGTATTTTAGATACAAGAGAAGAGAACCTTGTTACTTCTTTAACTGCAGTAGCAGGTGGTTCAGCAATTACCACAGAGTCTAATAATTTTACAGTAAACAATATTTCAGGCGGATGGGGTGCAGGAAGCGTTCATTCCAATGATTTAGGGATTGCACAAAATGAAGATTTTACACTTAGTCTAGAAGTTGAACAATTTTCTCAAAGGTACATCATGATTGGTTTAAATGCCTCAGGAAACAATAGCACTTCTGGTTATACTGATATTGATTATTCACTTTATTTCGATGGGAATTCTGTTTATGTATATGAAAATGGTTCAGCTAAAAGCCCATCATCTTCAGTAACTGCTGATACAGATGTATTTTCCATAGAGCGTCAAGGAACCACAATTACCTATTCAAAGAATGGAACTGTATTTTATACAAGTTTAACAGCAAGCAGTGCTGTAGATTATTACATAGATAGTTCTATGCATGATTATGGTAGTAATGGCTATACCATCAGCAATATTTTGGTGGTAACAAGACCTTCTTCAGACTTAGACGGAGACGGCATTCCAAACAGCTTAGATTTAGACTCAGATAATGATGGGTGTTTTGATGTAACCGAGTCAGGAGGAACAGATGCAAATAATGATGGAATATTAGATGGTTCAGGTTTTGATACAGACGGATTAGTAACCGTAGGTACTGGAGGTTATAATGGAGCAAATGGCTCAGAATATTCGGCTTTTCAGTTATCTATTACTTCACCACCAACAGATGCAGTATCCAACACAACTGCAAGTTTTGTAATTGAAGCTAGCGCAGATGAGGCAACCTCGTATAGTTCAGGAACACCAACATATGGTACACCAGGCAATGCAAATTCAGGATTAAACTACAGTTGGTATTTAGGAGACCCAGATAATGGAGGCAGTTTATTAACTGACACAGGAGTATATTCAGGAACAGAAACAAATACTCTAAGTATAAGCGATGTTACAGGTTTAAACAATAACGAATATTATGTAATCGTATCACACGACAATAATACTTGTATACGCGAGATTCATTCAGCAACCTTAATTGTAGAAGATCCATGTACATTTGGGGCAACAGTAGGTACCCCAACAGCAAATGATCCAGATGCAGATGGTATAAACAATGCTTGTGATTTAGATGATGATAATGATGGTATTTTAGATGCTACAGAAAGCCCTAGCTGTTATTATTTAGCTGGTGAATTTGAAAACGGAGATAGAACAGAATTTGTAGAAGTAACTACAGAGCTTAACATGTCTGCTACCTATAACCAGCCTAATGAAACAGTAGATGGAGTAAATGGAACTGGAGGTGCTGACTATGCTGTACAATTTATTAATAGCCAATCTGCTATAGATCAAACCGTATACCAATTTGAATTCCAACAAGCTGTGGAGTTAAGTAGTATCTATATTGGGTATATCAATGGAAATAGCCATTTTATCAATGGAGCTTCTATAAAATTACAAGCTAGTACTAACAACGCAACTTGGTCAGATTTAAATGACGGAGCTACGTATAACCAAACAAATAGTAATAGTAATGTACCAAGTGTAGGGACTATTAGAAACCAAGCTTTTGCAGTTACCAAAAATGCAGGGGTATACAAATACTATAGAATACAAGGTATCTCAGGAACTATTTGGAGTGGTGGTTACTCAAATGAAATCTACTTTGAAACCAACAACTTCAATGCAAGCTTATATCCTAAAGACAGCTGTAGTTTAGATACTGATGCAGATGGTACTTACAATCATTTAGACACAGACTCAGATGGTGATGGTTGTTTAGATACCATAGAAGCTGGTACAAGCAATGATGGTACTACTACAGATGCCAACAATAATGGTCTTTTAGACCAATACGAAGACGGAACTACAGGTACAATTAACTATGAATCTTCTTATAGTGCTTATGCTATAGATGATGCTATTAATGCCTGTACAGATACAGATTCTGATGGCGTAAACGATGTCTTTGACATAGATGATGACAATGATGGGGTTTTAGATGTTGTAGAGGATTTATCAATAGAAGCAGCTTTATGGTTAGATGCTAATGACCCACTAAATATTACCAAAGATAGTAACGGGTTGGTGAGCCAGTGGAATGATAAATCTGGGAATGACCGCCATGTAAGTGAAACAACCAATCAACCCACCTATTCCGCTGAAGGTCTTAACGGTATGCCTTCTATCACTTTTGACGGAATCAACGAAAAGTTGAGTATGACCAATGGTCTTGATATTGCCAGAAATAAATCAGCCTTTACAGTGTTGGCTGTGTTCCAAAGAACGGGTGGAAATACCACATATGGAACCATTTTTGGTACAACAATAAGTGGAAGTACTGTTGCCAGATCTGCTCTTTTTGCAGGATCAACAAACCTTCAAGCTGGAGGACGAAGGCTCGATGCGAATGGGTATCAGAATATAACCACCGCCTACACCGCTGCTGATGTAAATCTAGGAGTCGCAAAACTTGACTATGCCAATGCCGAAGCGTATGTGGGATTGAACGGAACCTACACCGCTAGAGGAGGTTTCCAGACAGCGGGAAGCACCTCGGATACCGATTCCCAGGTAGTTAGTTTGGGACAAACCAATGGTAGTGAGTGGTTTGGTGGTCATATCAGCGAAGTATTGGTCATTGAGTCAGTTGATGAAGTAACGATAGAAAAAATTGAAGGCTACCTAGCACACAAATGGGGCTTAGCAGCAAGTTTACCTGCAGATCATCCGTATAAAAATGCTGCACCTTCTTCTGACCTAGACGGAGACGGTATAAAAAACCGTTTAGACCTAGACTCAGACGGAGATGGTATTCCAGACAATATAGAAGCGCAAACCACTGCAGCATATGTAGTACCTGCTTCAGATAATACAGCTACTTATGCGACTAATAATGGTTTAAACTCTGCCTATGTTTCCACTAATGGAATTTCAGTTATAGATACAGACGCAGACGGAACAGCAGATTACTTAGATACAGATAGTGATAATGATCAAGATAACGATACCACAGAAGCAGGGTTAACCCTAAGCGGTGCAGATGCAGACAATGATGGTTTAGACGATGCTATAGATACAGACGATAACAACTTTGGGCCTGTAAATGCAGGTATTACCAATGTGCTAAATACCTATCCAAACACTACAGCTCTTAACGATGCTTCACTAGTAGATGTAATATGGCGTGTAGATTGTGAATTTGGGAAAATAAGTACAGAACAGTATGCAAGCACCTCACTTGGTGGATATAACATTGGAGCTACTACAGCTTCTCCAGGTGTTCAAGGAGCACCTAATGGTGTAGGACAAAATCTTTACAGTAATGGAGGTTCTGCAATCTCTTTAGAATACGACACTACTTTTTCTGGAGATGCAGTAGTAACCATTACAGCCAAATATAATGATGGTAATGGTGCTAGACAAGGGTATATCTTTTTTGAAGCAAGTACAGATGGTACAAATTATGAAACAGTATCGTCCAACCTTTCAGGTTTTGGAAATACAAGTTATTCTAGTCAATCATTTACAATCCCAGTCTCTTTTACAGACAATTTTAAATATCTGAGAATTGGAAGACAGACAGGAAATACAATGTACATGAATGTAGACGCTGTAAAAGTGGCATATGAAATTTGTAATGACTGTCCTACAGGGGTAAATGCACCGGTATTAAGTCCAACAACCATTACCAATGATTGTACTGATAGTGTTAATCCTCAAACCATGGATCTTACCAGTATTACTGTGTTCAACCTCCCTGCCAATACAACCTTAACTTGGCATACAGGAGTCCCAGCTACAGATGCCAACAAAGTAAGTGCTCCAGCAACAGCTGTAGCAGGTATTTACTATGCGTCTTTCTATAGTTCAGACCAAAGCTGTTACACACTAGAAGGTGAAGCCGTTACTGTTGTAACTGCCGATGGAGATTCAGATTGTGATGGAGTACCAGATGCAACAGATATCGATGACGATAATGATGGGGTGTTAGATACTGTGGAAGGAATCTGTAATCTATCAGGAGAACAAGATCTTTTACTAGATGATGTAACCTTATCTGGTTCTGGTAATGTTTATGCTCTGTCTTCTGTTACTAATTATGTTGCACAGCAAACTCCTGCTGGAAGTGCAGAACCAAGTGGTCAAACTTTTATAAATGGTTATGATAAAGATCCGGGAAATTATGCTATAACTGCAACCTTTAATAATCCAACCACTTTTAATATTGCTAATAATGAGCTTACGATTAAGTTTCAATACTATAATAACATTGCAAATAATCAAAATAGTAGTATCTATAACACAAACTTTCCAAAGGTTGATATTAAAACTGATGCTGGTGATTACTCTGTAGAACATACTTTAACTGATGCAGAAAAAACATCTTTAAGTCTTGGAAATTGGATTCCTATAGAGTTTACAATTGCAATCGCACAGAGTACAGTTACTATTAATAGTATGGACCTATACCTAGAATCTACAGGTACTGGTCAAGGGGCTAACTTTAGTCCTACTGGCAGTGAGGTATTTGCGTTGGCTATAGATGGGATACAATCAGGTAACAGTTGTACAGACACAGACGGAGATGGTATTCCAAACAGTCTAGACCTAGATTCAGACGGAGATGGATGTTCCGATGCACTAGAAGCAGGTGCTACTACAAATACCACTGCAAACTATGTATTTACCGGTGCTGTGGGAGCTAATGGGTTGGTAGATACTTTAGAAACTACTACAGATAGTGGTACTATTAACTACACTTCTACCTACAGTACTTATGCCATAAATAATGCCATTAATGCATGTACAGATACTGACGACGATGGCGTAAACGATGTCTTTGATTTAGATGACGATAATGATGGTATTTTAGATATAAATGAATTTACACCTACATCATCATCCTTATTATGGTTAGATGCGAGTGATGAAACTACCATTACCAAAGATAGTAACGGCTTGGTAAGCCAGTGGAAAGATAAATCTGGAAACGGACATCATGCTACTCAAAGTACATCTGCAAACCAACCAACATTTGACACAGACCATATTAATGGTGGATCTTCAGATTGGTTAAATTTACCATCAGACATTTACGCTGGTAAAACAGAAGGGACTTTAATTATCGTAGGAGAGCAAAAAGGCACACTTGGTGGATGGGGAAGTTATGGTAGTTCTAGTGACAATCATACTTCTCATAGTAATCTTCATTTTTATGAAAGTTTCTTGGCAACAAGTAGACCTCACATTGGTATAGCAAGTGAGAGCCTGATGAACAAACAAGTAATTTATAGTACAATCAATGATGGTAGTACCTTAAAAGTAAGATTAGATGGAGAGGATATATCTCACAACTCGGTTGCTGGGATTACCTTTGACGATACTCCTACTTATTATGAGCTATTTAAGAATTATGCTAATTACACACTCTATGAAGTTATTTTCTTAGAAGATGACTCATCTATTCAAGAAGTAGAAGGCTACCTAGCCCACAAATGGGGCTTAGAAGCAAGTTTACCTGCAGATCATCCGTATAAAAACGCTACACCTTCTTCAGATTTAGACGGAGACGGTATTCCAAATAGCTTAGATTTAGATTCAGACGGAGATGGATGTCCAGATGCACTAGAGGGTGCAGGGGCATTAACAAGCTCAGACTTGGTAACTTCTTCAATAGACGGAGGAAACACTGGAGGTTTATACACAGGTGAATTCACAAACCCTGTACAAGATAACCTAGGAAATGACGTAGATAGTAATGGAGTTCCAACCGTGGCCTTAGGAGGTCAAGACGTAGGAACTTCACAAACTGCCAATCCAGTGTTCGTAGAAGCAGAGCATATAAACTTAGTAGTAAGTGATGTGTCTTACACAAATGCAGCAGCTGATGCAGTATTTACAATTACTGATGCCGTGGCAAACATTACCTATGAGTTGGTAGATGCCAATGGAGATCCTCTAAACCCACAAGTACTAGCAACACAAGGGTCAAGTTTAGGAGATTTAGACTTAACGCTATTGGCTGCTAATGTACCAACAGGGGCAACTACTACTACATTTGAAGTAGTAGCAGGGGTATCTAATGCGTGTACTGTTACTTTAGAAGATAAACCCGAGCTAACACTTCCAGATACCGATGGAGATGGTGTAGTAGATGTGGTAGATTTAGATGATGATAATGATGGTATTTTAGATAGCGATGAATCAAACAATATAAATACAATAAACATTCAAACAGATGGTACTTGGAAAAAGAGTGCGGTAGAAAATGCAACTGAAGGAAGTTCATTTAATGGAGTCAGCTTTGGAGATATTCCTAACAGCGCTACTTTTACAGAAGATGTAGAAATTGGAATAGTAAGTTCCATTGGAACAATAACAGATGTAGATAAAATAGTGGCTCCTCTAAGCAAACAAACCTACTACAGAAAAACATTTACCATAACAAATACAACAGGTTTTAAAGAAGCTATTATAGCAGCTTCTAGAGATAATAGTTGCCAAATATTTATTAATGGAAATGATGTTGCTAGAATAAATCCTAATCTTAGTCTTAGTGCTATTTATGGTTTAAAAATTAATGAATCGGGTGCTAATCAAAATGGTTATAGCCATTCTGCTTTTTCAACTTTTACCACAAATAATTCAAACGATATTTTTGTTGAAGGTGAAAATGAAATCATATTTGTACATGACGACTACGGAGGTATTTCAGGTTTCTCTCTAGACTTAGACTTGACATTCTATGTAATTACAGACACTGACCAAGACGGCCTACCAAACAGTAGAGACTTAGATTCAGACGGAGATGGATGTCCAGATGCTGTAGAAGGTGACGGAGTATTTACAAAATTATTAGTAGATTCTTCAATAGACGGAGGAAATACAGGAAGTTCTTATACAGGCGTAAATTATGGAGTGATACAAAACCTTGGAAATGATGTAGATTCTAATGGAGTTCCAACCGTGGCCTCAGGAGGTCAAGGTGTAGGGTCTGCACTAGACTCAGGTTCATCGTGTATTATTGCTTGGGATGGTAGTATAAATAGTGATTGGTCAGAACCTGCTAACTGGAGCACAAATGCAACACCAGGAAGCAATGCTATTGTTACTATACCAAGTGGTCTAGATAACTATCCTACAGTCACCGGACCTGTTACCGTAAACTCGGTAATTATGAACAATGGTAGTTCTTTAATAGCAGAAGACACCTTCGGTGGGTTCATTAACTTCAATAAAACATTGGTTGAAAACGAATGGTTTAATATAGCTTCTCCAGTTGTGGGGCAAGATATGGATGAATTTGCTAGAACTCAAGGATTAAGAGTAGGATCTAGTTCGGGTAATTATGCATTAAGAAAATGGAACAATAATATGCTTTATCCAAGTTGGGAAGATTTACATTCTGCAACTACCGGTACGGGTCTTCCATTTATTTCTGGAGAGGGTAGAGCTGTTAGTGTAGCAACAAATCGAGATGTTACTTTTACAGGAACCATGCCAACAGATGATGTCTCTATTGCCATTACAGAAGGAGCGGTTAATAATTACAATTTAATCGGTAATCCGTATCCATCGTATATTCCTTCAACTGATATCTTAACACAGAATGATATTAAATTGCAGCAATTAACACTGTGGTTCTGGGATCATACTTCTAACGGTGGTGAATATGTAACGAAAAATTTTGTGAATGGACTGCTTATTGCACCAGGGCAAGGGTTCTTTATACAAAGAATGCCTGGTAGTGAAGCGGTAACCTTCGATTTTACAGAAGCGATGCAATCTCACAGCCCTACAGATACGTTCTTAAGAACAAATTCTAACAACCCAGAAATTAAAGTAACCATGTCTGATGGAACAAATACTAAAGACACAGAGATTTACTATATCGATGGAACAACAACCGGATGGGATAATGGATATGATAGTACAATTTTTAGTCCAAGTGATGCTTTTGAATTGTTCTCTTATTTAGTTAGTGATAACCAAGGAGACGGCTTAGCGATACAATCGTTACCGCCAAGTAATTATGAAGCAATGATTATACCTCTTGGCGTGAATACAGATGGTGTAAGTACGCTAGAAATCTCTGCTACATCACTTAATTTACCAGCGGGAATAAATGTGTATTTAGAAGATAAAGAAGACAATTCATTTACCTTGTTAGACGATACCTCTAGTTTCTCAACAACACTCTCTGGTTCTGAAAATGGAATAGGACGTTTTTACTTGCATACAAAAACAGATGATAGTTTAGGCGACTCTAATGATTTTGATATCAATAACATTAGTATGTACACTACCTCTGAAGAGAACTTACGAATCATTGGAGTTCAAAGCGGACCAGCGTCTGTTGTAATTTATGATATTCTTGGAAAACAAATTATAAATACTTCATTCGAAGGAACTGTAGTTAATGACATCGCATTACCAAGCAGTATTAGTGAAGGTGTGTATATCGTTCGTTTGAAAACAAATACAGGAATCATTAGCAAAAAGATAAATTTAAAATAGAAGTTCACGTCTGAGAAGGTAGCATTACCTTCTCAGACTCATTTCACCCCCTAAGATCAAGATTATGAAAAAAAATAGTTTCACATTACTATTGTTGTTGTTGCTCGTTTCAACAAGTATTTATTCTCAAATAGGATTTGGCACACTCGAACCTGAACCTTCCTCTATTGTAGATATAACAAGTAAAAGCAAAGGATTTTTACTTCCAAGGATGACTGAAGTTCAAATGAATGCAATTGATAGTCCTGCTGAGGCATTAATGATTTATTGTTTAGATTGTCCTTCTAAAGGGTTTAAATATTTTAATGGTGTAAACTGGACGAGCCTCACTGCAGACCCAGCGCCTACAGTAACTGTAGACACAGAACAAGATGGTTTTACAGGGACTTTTGTTGAAGGTATTGAATTAAATGATCAAACCCTTTCGGTTACTGTTACCAACGCAAGTTTCTCCGCTGCGGCACTTAGTTTTGATACCTCTAATATTACCTTTACAGGTGGAATAACAGGTATTACGGTTAGTGCGGTAAGCCCAACTACTGTAACCCTAGCACAGGCGGGAGACCTTCAAAAAGTTACCTACACACTTACAGGAACTCCTGTAGGTTTTGGTACACTTACTGCTGATTTAAACATTGCAGGAATTTTAACAGGTACTACAACGGTAACGGTTATTTCAGCAAGTGATTTTGTTTTGGCTCAGATAGGCAATGAGGCAGATGACCCAGATACTGTTAATGCTGTGGTAACTACAGACCAGTTAAAACTTATTACACCTGAATTAACTAATGTTGTAGATGATAACCAAACAGCTTACCAAGACTACATAGACAACAATCCAACTTTATTTGATAGCCCAGCTACGCCAGTACAGGTGCAAGCTATGGTAGATCTAGTAAATGCTTCTCAAACGGTGTTGGTTCAAATAGGCTTAGAAGCAGACGATCCAGATACGGTTAATGCTGTGGTAACCACAGATCAGTTAGGATTAATTTTACCAAGCGTTACCAATATAGAGGCAAACAACCAAACAGCCTACCAAGACTATATAGACAATAACCCAAGTTTATTTACAAGCCCAGCTACACAGCCTGAGGTACAAGCTATGGTAGATGCAGTAAATGCCTCTCAAGATATATTGGCCCAAATAGGGCTAGAAGCAGACAGCCCAGACAATGTTCCTTCTGCAGTGACCACAGATGAACTAGGCCAGATTATCCCAACAGTAACAGGTATAGTGTCTAACAACCAAACAGCCTACCAAAATTATATAGACAGCAATCCATCTTTATTTGATAGCCCAGCTACACAAGTACAGGTTCAGAATATGATTAATCAAGTAAACGCTAACCAATCATTACTAGCCAATATTGGAACGGATGCCTCTAATGGGAACAACGCACTCACAAGTGCAGTAACCGCAGCAGATCTAAATGCCTTACCTACTATAAGTGGAGCAGTACAGTCTAATGAGGCAAGGTACTTACAGTTTATCCGCGAGAATAGACCAGGCTTTAGCAGCCCAGCTACTACAGCAGAGGTGCAAGCCATGGTAGACTTGGCCAACGCTGTTGCTCCTGGAGCACCAACTAATGTTACTGCAACTTTAGGTGCTATAGAAGGTACTGCGTTTGATGTAAATGACTTATCTCCTGCATTGTGGCTAGATGCTGCAGACGCTTCAACGATAACAGAAACTGGAGGAAAAGTAAGCCAATGGAATGATAAATCTGGAAATAACAATCATTTATCACAATCTAACTCAAGTTATCAACCACAATACAATCCAACTCAATTGAATGGTCAGGGTGGTGTAGATTTCCATCAAAATAAGAAATTATTTTCTTCAGATACACCTACCATAAAATATGTAATTACAGTTATAGAAGCACAAAGTGCTACTTGGACAGGTTATCATTCTATGCTTGACGGAAGAGGTGCAAGAATTGGTGGTTTAAGACAAAATAATGCAACAGGTTTTCATAATCAGCCCTTAGCGAAATGGGAAGATGGTGTAATTAAAACAGATAACAATTTTAATAGTATTGATAACCCCCACATCATTGGATACACCCCTACTTTAAGCGCAAGCCCAATAAGAACAGGGTTAACTGTTGGAAGTTATGATAGCACAAATAGTGGAGGTAATGCAACGCAATATGAAATTATTGCTTTATCATCAGAACCAAGTCCAGAAGAACGCCAAAAACTAGAAGGCTACCTAGCCCACAAATGGGGCTTAACAGCCAATTTACCTGAAGGTCACCCTTACAAAGCAACGGCACCAGGTAAAACAGGTTCGGCAGATGTAACATTTACCGCACCAGCCAGTGATGGAGGTTCTCCTATAACTAGCTATGAGGTCACTTCATCGCCAGGAGGCATTACAGGAACCCTAAGCGGTGCTTCAGGTGGAACGGTAAATATAAAAGGCTTGGCCATTGGAACACCATACACTTTTACGGTTACTGCCTCTAATGCAGTGTATACTAGTGAGTCGAGTGTGGCTTCCTCACCTGCCATTACCCCAATTACAACACCAGATGCGCCTACAATTGGTACAGCAACTACCCTAAGTGATAGTGAAATATCAGTAGCATTTACACCACCATCTAATGGTGGAGGCTCTCCAATAACCTCATATACGGTAACCTCATCACCAGGAGGTTATACAGCAACTGGTAGTACATCACCAATAGTTGTTTCAGGATTAAATGGAGGTACGGGCTATACCTTTACAGTTACAGCAACCAATGCTGCAGGGACTAGTGATGCAAGTGGGTCTTCAAATCAAGCAACAACTGATACTAGAATTTCAGATGCGCCTAGTATAGGTACTGCTACTGCTGGTTTTGAACAAGCTACAATAACATTCACTGCCCCAGCACATGATGGAGGTGCTGCAATTACATCGTATGTGGCTACATCATCACCAGGAGGCATTAGAGGTACGGTTAGTGGGCCAGGAAGCGGTGAAATAACCGTTACAGGATTAACCAATGGTGTAGACTATACCTTTACGGTAACGGCTGTAAATGAAAACGGAACTAGCGCACCAAGTAGTGCCTCAAATTCGGTAACACCAAATGTTGCCGTTGGAGATCTTCTTCAAGGTGGAGTTGTCTATTATATAGCGCCAACGCCAACAGATTTAGATGGTGATGGAAAAGTTGATATAGGCTTAATTTGTGCTTTAGAAAACCAAAGTGAAGGAATAGAATGGATTCTTGGTGGTGATTCACAAACCACTGAAAACGGGAATACATTAGAGGCCATTGGAACCGGGCAAACAAATACTACTGCCATGATGAATCAAGCGGGGTACACAGGTGGTGCTGCCCAAGCAGCTGATGATTATTCAGTTACAGACAATGGAGTTACCTACACCGATTGGTTCTTACCATCAAAAGATGAATTGAACGAAATGTATCTTCAAAAAGCTTTAATAGAAGCAGCAGCAGGTTCAGCATTCGGAGGAAACTACTGGAGTTCCTCGGAGCATAATGACGATAAAACGTATATTCATAATTTGATAAATGGAGCTGATTCAAGAACCACTAAGAATAATGAAGTGCCTCGTGTTCGAGCCATTCGAACGTTCTCAGGAGGTACAGGTTTATCTGATCCAGATACTGGGTTCGATTAGAAAAGTAGCATCAGTTTATTTTTGAGCTAGTTTACTTGCTCTATTAAAAAAAGCATTGGATAATCCAATGCTTTTTTTAATTCTAATGTTTACCTCTATATTACCTATCTAGTCAAGTAGATATTTGAAGTCTTTAGTGTATCTTGATTGAGACTGCTAATCTGATAAATGTCCTCTAATACAATTTTTTAGTACCCGTTTTATATATTGATTTAGAAAAAAATGAACTTTAGGATTCTGTTTTTTGAAGAGAATTCATGAATTTTAATTAATTTATTCAATCATTTTATTACCTTTAAGTATGTATTAAATTTATTGACGATGAAAAAACAGGCAATCATTTTATTTAGTGTACTTTTTTGTAATTTTATATACACAATCTCAGTACAAGCACAGGAAGCTATTTTTGAAAGACTAGAAACAATAGCTATTGTAGATCAAAAAGTAATGATGCCAATGCGGGATGGAGTAAGACTTGCAACCGATATATATAGGCCTAAAGGAAATGGTAATTATCCAATTATATTTTCTAGAACGCCCTATAACTTTAACTCTTGGGGAGATGGCGAACAAAAAACAAGGACTGCCAAGCGTGCGTTTGACTATGTTAAAAAAGGGTATGCTTATGTTGTTCAAAATGAACGTGGTCGTTATTTTTCTGAAGGAGAATGGGATATTTTAGGGGTACCTCTTACCGATGGGTATGATGCTTTTGAATGGATGAAAAACCAGTCTTGGTCTAATGGAAAAATTGGAACGCTAGGATGTTCTTCTACTGCTGAATGGCAAATGGCTGTATCTGCTTTAGATCACCCCTCACATGCTGCTATGGTTCCTCAAGGATTTGGAGCTGGTGTAGGGCGCGTTGGTGCTATTAACGAACAAGGAAATTGGTATCGTGGTGGTGTTGAACAGATGTTGTTTTTTTCATGGCTCTATGGTGTAGAGCATGATAAATTTAAACCAAGAATTCCTAACGGAGCTACTCAAGAAGATTTAATTAGAATAGCACGATTTTATGATTTAGCACCTGAGAATCCCAAGGTAGATATGGCCAAAGCCCTAAATCATTTGCCAATTCAAGATATATTGAAAAATATAAATGGCAAACATGAAATTTTTGATAAAATGATTCGTCGGAAACCAAATGATCCTGACTGGTTTAAAGGCGGTATTTACCATGATGATAAAGATATTGCTACGCCTAGTTTTTGGTTTGCTTCTTGGTATGATGTTTCTATTACACCAAATATTTCACTGTTTAACCATGCTAGAAATAATTCTAAAGATGCATTTATTAGAGACAATCAATACCTAGTTATTGCACCAACACTTCATTGTGCTTTTACAAGAGCAACTGAAAATACCATAGTTGGTGAACGTAGCGTTGGAGATGCTCGATTAAATTATGATGAACAAATTACAAAATGGTTTGATTTATGGCTAAAAGGTGCATCAAATGATTTTAAAGAAACAACTCCAAGAATCCAATACTACACAATGGGAAGTAATCAATGGCAATCTGCAGAAACATGGCCTCCAGAAAATACTGAGTTGATTTCCTACTACTTAAATAGTAATGGAAATGCGAATAGCCGTTTTGGAGATGGAACCCTGTCAACTCGTAAAGCTAAAAAAGACACCCCAGATCAATTTACATATGACCCTATGACGCCAGTACCCTCTTATGGAGGGAATGTTTGTTGTACAGGAAATGCAGTAAAAGGAGGTGCTTGGGATCAACAAGACATGGAGGCTAGAAATGATATTTTAGTCTATACAACAGAAGTCTTGGATCATGATACCGAGGTTAGTGGATTTATCAACTCTAAACTGTATGTGTCATCTGATGTTAAGGACACCGACGTTACTATAAAATTAGTAGATGTTTACCCAGACGGATCTGCATTTAATTTAGACGAAACCATACAGCGTGTTCGTTATCGTGAAGGATATGAAAAAGAAGTTTTTATGGAGCAAGGAAACGTATATGAAGTTAACTTAACTCCACTGTCTACAAGTAATATGTTTAAAAAGGGACACCGTATTAGAATTGAAATTTCAAGTAGTAACTTTCCAAGGTTTGCTAGAAACTTAAATACTGGTGGTAATAATTACGATGAGAAAATTGGAGTTACAGCGAATAATACGATTCATCATTCTGCAAAATACCCATCTCAAATACAAATACCGATTGTTAAAAAATAATGTAAATCAGCTCAGCTTCAAGGCTATTTTATAACGTACATTGTAAAATACAACTGAGTAAAATATTCAAGAATATAATTTTTTATCAATAAAAATATGTTTGGATTCATTCAATAATGTAGTATTAAGGTCAAAAATCTATTGTAAGTTCTAATTTTGAATTAACTTAAAATTTTCTAGTATGAAGCTAAACATTTGTATATTACAACGTTAATATGAAAAAGCTTTGTATGATTAAGAATTATTTTTTTTTACTTATTTGTTTGATATCTGTTCATCATTTTTGTTTTTCTCAAAACGTACCAATAGATAATTACTCTGTAAATGGTTTTGGTCAAGCCCAATTATCTATTCAAGCTCAAGAAGGAAAATATTATATGCTTCATGCGCAGCATAGTTCCACATTTAACTGGGCAACCTCAATGACCATGGGAGTTAATGGAACCATGGTAATCTCAGATCCAGCAGGAGCTTATCCATTATCAGAATATACAGTAACCGAACATGATGTGGCGTCTCCTTTAGATTATGATGGAGATGGTATAGATGATATTACAGAATTCAATAATATGCCCACCGATGCTCCGATTAACTATGCAGATGCCGTTGCATTTGTAGATGGAGCAACATCAATACCAGATGCTGAAACCTTTTTGGATTTGGCAGCAGTGAACAACGTCGGTTGGGCACCATTTCTAGATGGGCAGTTGTATGTTAAATTCGGGATACTAGATAGAGACACCCCCCAGCCGAAGATTTATTTTATAAATAGTAATACCTATACTATTCATGCAACCTTTTTTAATGCTATTGGTGCAACGGTAAATGGAGATGACAGCTCTGGAGAGATTGTTTTTAATCCCAATGACATCCTTCCAAACGGAACTATTGGTAGTTACTCCTTCAACTTTTCTTTTGGAAACGCCTATAATTTTGATGCCACACAAAGAACATATGAGCTGTTGGCAGCCAATATGCCTTTTCTTCAAAATAACATGAATCACTTTATTGGTCAGGCAGATGAGAATGACTACCTCAATAATTACGCTACAGATTTTGTGGATACTAGAATTGAAGTTGTTTTAGAATCGGATGTCTTTGCTGAAATAAACTACATTCCTTTCCATGAAGCAGAAGGATATGGATTCTTTAAACATATGGAAGATCTAAGTGAGACCCCTGGAAGTAGAGATATTGTTCTCTATGATGCCTTACCAAATTCACTGCCAAGAGTTGGCGGAATTATCACTTCCGTTATACAAACACCTTTATCGCATGTTAACCTAAGAGCTATTCAAGACAATGTTCCGAATGCATATATTGCAGATCCTTTATCGATTGATGAAATAGCAAACCTGTTAGGGAATTATATTTATTATAAAGTAGAAAACGAGCAGTATCAGATACGAGCAGCCACTTTAGCTGAAGTAAATGACTGGTATGAAGACCTTAGACCTACCGAACCACAAATTCCAATACGAGATTTAAGTTTTACAGATATTTTACCTTTAGATGACATTGATTTTGGAATGTCTAGCTCATATGGTGCAAAGTGTTCTAACGTTGCTACCATGAGATCATTTGGCTTACCTATTGGAACAATACCTGATGGCTTTGGAATTCCATTTTACTACTATGATGAATTTATGAAATTCAATAACTTTTACGAAGAGGCGCAAGTCATGATTGATAATCCTGTTTTTAAGAATGACTTAAACTTTAGAATAGACCGTCTAAAAACATTTAGAAGAGATATTAAAGATGCACCAATGCCACAGTGGATGCTAGATAATTTACAAGACATGCATGATGATTTCCCAGAGGGTACTGCCGTTAGATGCCGATCAAGTACTAATAATGAAGATTTACCCGGATTTAGTGGTGCGGGTTTGTATACCTCTAAAACCCAACACCTAGATGAAGGACATATCTCTAAATCCATTAAACAAGTGTATGCTAGTATGTGGAATTTTAGAGCATATGAAGAAAGAGACTTTTATCGTGTTGATCACTTTATAGCGGCTATGGGTGTGTTATGTCACCCCAATTTTCAAGAAGAACAATCAAATGGTGTAGGGATAAGTATTGATCCTATCTACGATACTGAAGGTACATTTTATCTAAATACCCAAGTAGGAGAATCATTGATTACAAACCCAGATCCAAACTCTGTTCCAGAGGAGATTTTATTGTATCAAGATTCTTTACAAGGAGGTGGTTATCTTGTATTAAGACTGTCCAATCTAGTAGATCCCGGAGAGTTGGTAATGGATCAAATATATCTTGATCAAATGAGAGAGTACCTTACTGTTATTCATGATGAGTTTGAAATACTTTATGCTGTTGAGGGAGCAGAAGGTTTTGGAATGGATATTGAATATAAGGTAACTGCTCAAGATCAATTGATAATTAAACAAGCAAGACCATGGGTTTCATTTTGGGCAGATATTACTGCAAATAATGATTTGGGTGTTACTGCAATTTTGGAACCCCAGTCCTCTTCTAGCCTTGGAAGTGATGAGCTTGTAACAGCAACTATTGCTAATCATGGTTTAAATGATATGAGTAATTTTGATGTCGAGCTACTGGTAGATGGCCAATCGATGGAAATAATTAATATTCCTCAAACAATTCAACCTTTTAGTGAAGCTGATATTCAATTTTCAGCTCCGCAAGATTTTTCAACTATTGGCGATTATGATGTCACAGCAGTAGTTAGTCATGTAAATGATGAATATGAGAACAATAATACTTTAAATGTTGTTCTAAGTAAGGTTCATGAGTTGGATGGAGCACTTTCAGTAGGTGATCTATCTGTAGTTTGTGACGGTGTGGTTGAGATGAACGCTATCCTTACTAATCATGGCGATGCTACCATAACCGATGTGACAATTGAGGTGTTGGTTAATGATTTAGTTGTAGACCTTGTTAATGCCACTGTAGACATACCATTTCAGGAGGAAGGAACAGTAACACTAACAATTGATCAAAACCTTCAACAAATTAATAATAACATTACGCTAAACTTAGTAGAGGTAAACAACCTAGAAGACGGAGATATAACCAACAATACAGTATCAACAACAACAACTTTAGATTCAGATTATGATATTGTAACACTTATTATTAACGCTGATAATTATCCTCAGGAAACATCTTGGGAACTATATGACGAAGGAGCAAACCAAATGATAGCTGGTGGTTCTTTACAATATGGAACGGATGTCTTTAGTCAAGACATTTGTTTAGATTATAGTTCTTGCTTCTCATTATACGTATACGATTCGTTTGGAGATGGTATTTGCTGTGGTTATGGTGAAGGAGATTTTCTTCTTCTCGATGCAGCAGGCAATACAATTTTAGCAAATACTGGTGAGTTTGATTCCAAAGTGCAAGAAATGTTCTGTCTTAATGAGACTGGATGTGAGATTACTGCTGATATAAACATATCTCATGTAACTTCTGCAGCTGCTAATGATGGATCCATTACAATAAACACAAGTGCTGGATTGAATCCATTTCAATACAGTATCGATGGTGGACAAACATTTTTTGACTCTAATACCTTTAGTGACCTATCTACTGGGGTTTATGACGTTTATATACAAGGTGCTTTAGAACTTTGCTCATATCAAGAGACCGTTTCAATAGATGCTTGTACTTTTTCAACAGTTGATATTGTAGCGACTACAGTTTCTTCTGTTGTTTCAACAGAAGGTTCAATAGTGATTACTCCAACCTCAGGACTTAGCCCATACTTATATAGCATTGATGGAGGGCAAAACTTTGTTACCAGTAATATATTTTCAAACTTAGCTGTAGGTAACTATAACGTAGTTGTGCAAGATTCATTAAACATCTGTTTCTATAAAGTGGGTGTTCCTATTGAAGTTAAAGAGTCAATGGTTATTAATGAAATTAATTTTAGTTCTAGTGAGGCATTTAACCCTGGTGACTGGATTGAACTGTACAATCCAACACCAACACCAATCAATGTCTCAAATTGGCAAATTAAAGACAGTGATGATGATCATGTTTTTGAAATACCGGCGGGTACTCTAATTGAAGGGAATGGATTTTTAGTATTCGTAAAAGACACATCAGATTTCAATAGTATATATCCAGAAATTTCTCATATTGGTGATTTAGGCTTTGGACTTGGAAGTTCTGATGCTGTGAGATTATACAACTCATATGGGACTCTTTTGGATGAAGTATATTATGATTCTGAGTTGCCTTGGCCAAGTTGTGCAGATGAAACAGGAAACACATTGGAATTAATTTCACCCGATTTAGATAATTTATTACCTGAAAACTGGAACTGCATTAATGAAAATGGAAGTCCAAAAGCTATAAATAGCAACGAACCTCCAGTTGATGATTCTAATTCGATAGTAGTGTATCCAAACCCAGTAGAAAACATCTTGTATATAAAAGGAAATTCTGAAACGTATAATATTGAAGTATATTCATTGTTAGGTCAGCTTGTGACTACTGCGGCTAATGTAAGTGAAATTGACATAAGCTTTATTAACGATGGAATTTACTTGATAAAAATAAGTACTATTAATAGCACAATTACGAAGCAAATTATCAAGTTTTAACATATTTAAAAATAAATGTTAAGGCAATGCAAAATACCTCATGTATACTGCATGCTTGATCATAGTATTGGTTGATTTTTTTATTGATATACTATGAAATGGCACAGGTTTTAAAAATTTAGACTTGTAGATATTCATCTTTATTTTCAAATTCTAAATTGTGGTAAGTTAGATTTCTAACAGAGAACTAGCTAACATACAATTTTTGATACAAGGTAATTGTGAATTATGTTCAGCTTAATAGTCACTGGTAAAGGTTTTAGTATGTGTTGTGTCAGTTGTTTTTTTATGGTCAATTTTCTCAAGTTTTCCACAACATAATTAGTGCCATTAAAACCATTGTCAAATTTTCTATAATGGTAACCATACTCATAGGTAAATTAAAAACAGCTCCTAGGCAGGCACAACGAATTTTCTTTTTGTCTAAGACACTTTGGATCACACCAATACTGCTAAAGCCCATGATACATATAGTTGCAATATAAGTCACCGTAGGTTCAAAATCTGTTAGGTAGGCAACGCCCAATGCTAATTCAATAAATGGATATACAAGACCGTATACTTTTACTCGTTTTGCGAGTACGTCATACATAGCATAGCTTTCTGCAAAACCGGTAAGGTTTAAAAATTTGAAGAAGGAAAACACAATAAAGAAACCAGCCATGAAGTATCGCATCCACTGCATAATCTCAATTTTACCATGGTCTATTGAGGCAATTCCTGTTGTAGCTGCAATGAATAAAAATATAAGCAATAGTGGTTTATAAGTAGTAAAAACACTTTCATGTTGTTTGTTTTCTTCAGTGTCAGTAAAAGTGATGGTATATTTAGGATGTGCTTCAAAAAGTCTCTGTAACTCATAGATTGCTATCTCCTTTTCCATAGTTAATTTAGCGGTATTGTTTTTAAGCACAATTTCAGCCGTTGAGATATTTGAATGTTGTTCAAATAGATATTTTACTTTTGCAACGCAGCCTTCACAGGTCATGCCTTTTATTGTATATGTAGTAATCATTATCGTTTATTATAAGTCAAATGTAATCGTTTTAGTTTTCTATATTTTTAATTTTAGAAATAAGTTCATCTGTTTTAGACCGAAAACTTCACAACCAATTTTTCTAACATTTTTACACACTTATCAAGTTGTTCTTGTGTGGTAAATTCATTGGCACGATGTGCCTGCTCTATAGATCCTGGTCCGCAAATAATACTTTCATACCCAGCTTCATGAAATTGTCCTGCCTCTGCAGCATAAGCAACAGTTCTCCATGTATCACGGCCTGAGATTTCTTGAGTCAATGCAACAATACTATCTGTTTCTTTAGTATCTAGTGCTGGCACAGGAGGATGTAATAATGTATTGGTAATTGTAAAATCTGGAAACAGTTTCCTTACCTCTTGTTCTCGTTCTTCGCAAAACGCAAAAAAGTCATCAAAAATAGTGTGGATATCATCTTTTGGGATAACTCTCACATCCCACTCAAAACGAGTGTAATCTGCTACAATATTAGTAGCAACACCACCGCTTATTTGGCCTACATGAATGGTTGAATGTGGTGGCTCAAATCTATCATCTTGTCTGGCTAGCGATAATTGCTTCATTTTATTTTCTAGCCACATAATAAGTCGCGTACTTTCATGAATAGCACTTATTTCTTTATGAATTCCGCTACTATGTCCGGCTGAGCCATTTACTTCGGTTTGTACATAACAGACTCCTTTTTTTCCAATAACAGGCTCCAATGATGATGGTTCACCAATAATGGCATAGGTTGCATTTTCTTCATAGCTTTGTTTGATATGTTCTATGAGTTCTGGTGCTGCTAAACAACCAATCTCTTCATCATAACTAAAAGCAAAATAGATGGGTTTTTTTAAATCAGCTTCTCTCAACGTTGGGAGTGCAGCCAGACAACACGCGATATAACCTTTCATATCGGCACTTCCTCTAGCAAATAATTTACCGTCTTTTTTTACAAGTGTAAATGGGTCTGTATCCCAAACTTGACCTTTTACAGGTACAACATCTGTGTGCCCAGATAATATAACTCCTCCATCTACTGCTGGACCAATTCTACAATGTAACGAGGCTTTCGTTTTTTCTTTATTTGGAACTAATGTAGTTTCTATGCCAAATGTTTCAATATAATTCTTAATCCAATGGATAATATCAAGATTACTTTCTCCTCCTAAAACTGGAAAACCAACCAGTTTTCCTAAAATGTCTTCTACATTCATATTATTGATAGCCAATAGTTACCGCTATAATTAAGAATATAGCTGAGAGCAAAAATACAATTATTGCCACAGGAAAAATAAATCGCAACCATTTATCTAACGGAACACGACACATACTTAGCATGGCAATTAACCCACCAAGAGTTGGGTTTATTAAATTAGAAATTCCGTCACCAATTTGAAATGCTAAAATAGTTGTTTGCCTAGTAAGACCAATTACCTCTCCAAGCGGTAACATAACAGGTAAGGTAGCCAAGGCTTGTCCGCTACCTGAGGGAATAAAAAAGTTAATGATACTTTGAGAAATTGACATCCCTATAGCAGATAAATACAAGGGTAATGTTTTTAATACTTCAGATAAATGAAAAGAAATAGTATCACTAATATGTCCCATTTCCATCAATACTTTAATGGTTGTAGCAAAACCTACCATAAATGCTCCAGGAGCAACATAGGCTACTGATTTCAATACAGTTTCGCTAATTCTATTTCCTTTCATTCCTGCTATGATTCCTGTAGCTATCGTAACCATTAAAAATATAGCAGATATTTCGTTAATGTACCAATTCAGATTAAAAACACCATATAATATAAAACCCAGTCCAACAATAAAAGCACCTATTACCAACCAATTATTAATTGAAATTGAATATTCTGATATAGGTTTAGAAAGAACAATTCCGTCTTCATTTAACTCTTTTCCAAGACTACTTTCAGGATTTTTAGAAATCTTTTTTAAATATCTAACATTATAAAAAGCAAGAAAACTTAAAGCAGAAAAACATAATAGACTACGTAATAAAGCTCCAGAAAACAATGGGAGTTCTCCAATTTTATGACCAATACCAACTGTATATGGATTTATGGGTGAAAGGCCAAAACCAATGGTTACGGCACCAACAGATATTCCTGCTGCCAGCACCAAGTCTCCACCAAGTGCTAAACTTACGACAGCTGCAATTGGAATTAGAGCAATATTGTGTTCGTATCCAACAAAAACACCCAAAGCACCGTATATAAAAGTCATAATAACAACGGCCAAGTATTTTTTTTCTCGTCCAATTTTCTGCACAAAAGTACCTACAGCGTTTTCTATCGCTTTCGTTTCTTCCATAACACCAAACATAATACCGCCTGAAATTACCACAAACATCACCTCAATAGCAGCTTTAAAACCTAAAGGAATGGCTTTAAACATATTTAAAAAACCTATAGGGGTACTAGGAATAATACTGTAAGAACCCGGAATTACTCTGTTTCTTCCCTCAATTAAAATCCGTTTAAACTCACCTGCAGGAATAATGTATGTTAAAAGTGTTACAAAAACGATGATCATAAACAGCATGGTTACTGCATGCGGGATTCGTTCGTACCAATGGTTAGTTTTCATACATGAGAGCTTAAGAAATAAAAGTGTCTAAAATAGGTGTTTTTTTAGACTAATTTATTTTATACGTTGGTTAAGTTTTATACTAGGTTCAATTCTGTTTTTAATTACAATCAGAATCGAATTTTAGCCAATCATACCTTTCTGATTTAGAGTCTTGAAGATTAATTCTATTTCCACTACATTTAAGTTCGTTAGTTAAAATTAAAAGAGTTCTTTAGTGTGAGCTTCTTAATTACCTAAAAAAATTATTTAAAACTTTTCGATCAGTTTATTGAGTTTTCTACTTTTTTTCGAATGTCAAGTTTTTGACCCTACCAAAATCAAATTCAAAGCTTTTTACGACTCCATTATGTCTGATAAATCGTAAAATAGCACTCCTAGAGTTAAAAACATCAGTTTTATAAATCTGTAGTTCTTTTGTGTCGGTATTTGGAATTTTCACGTTCAATTTGTCCTTTCGATTTGAAACAGTAACAATCTTGTATTTTTTTCTTCCAGTAGGGTCCTCTTCCAGTATTGGTTTGGAAATTTCATTATCTTTTAGTGTTGCAATCTGGTTGTATACTTGAACATCAAAACTGGCTAGTGAAAAATGAGTATTTCCAGTTTTAGGATTTATCAAAGAACCTCCATTAGTACTACTTATTTTATCATCTGAAAACTCACGTGCAGCATCTGAAAAACTAATTTCACCATCTGTAATTCGTTTACTTAGAAGATTCAAAGTGTTTTGTGTTTCATCCAAAACAGCACTAGATACAATAGGAACAAGTAATATGTGTCTTACATCTATTAGTGTCCCTTTAATTTTATCAACGGTAACAATATGCCACCCATAATTTGTCTTGAAAGGTTGAGAAATTTCACCCTCTTTAAGTTGAAAAGCCTGTTTTCTAAATTCCTCTACCATTTTAGGTCGATTTTCATCTAACGTATAGCTACCACCTCGAGATCTCGATTCAGGATCTTGTGAATATAGAATTGCTTTTGAGGAAAATGAAGAAGCATTTTTTAAAACATCATTACGAATTGCTTTAAGCTGTTCTATTGTTTTATTTTCTTCTTCATCGGATGCTTTTGCTTGAATAACAATTTGTGCTATTTCTAATCCAGGTTCCGTAGATATTAAATAATCAATACCTAATTCTTCGCTGTAGAAATTCCCAGTATAATCTCGCAAGTTTACTGTTGAGATATTTATTTTTTCTTTCCTTTTACAGACGGTCTTATCACCATTCTGTAAAACGGTAAGCTGTTGGGTTACATTATCTTTTAGTTCTGAGAATACAAACTGTAGGGAGTTATCATTTGATATTTCATAGGTATTACCAGTTGTGTTGATGATGTTGTATGAATTAGAATTCCAAGTTTGAAAGACGTGAAGAGAATCGTTTTTTATGCTTATTTCCAAATCTGCACCAGTTTGTATTTCGTATTTACCAATTAGTTGAGTATTAATGTATTCTTGTGGGTTAATTTTAGTGTCTTTCAGGGAGGTGTTGTTTTGTGTGTTTTCTGTAATTTCATCAAGTTTATAGTCTAAAATTAGATCAGCAATTTGCATGGCCTTACTTTCAGTATTTACACTACTAAAATTACTCATCACTGCAATGGCTAAATCCTTATCAGGAAATTGTACGTAATGAGCTCTAAACCCTCCCCAAGAACCATCATGACCTATTGTTTTTAAATTTTTATAAACACCATGCGTTAGTCCTAAAGCATATTCAATAGTATCACCAGTAGATAACCTCCCTTTTGTAAGCATTTTTTCTAAGAAGGAGCTATTTCCTACTTTGATGGACTTGAAATTTTCGTTCCATTTAAAGAAATCTTCAACCGTGGTGTAAACCTGTCCATCACCACCGCCAAGAAAATCAAAATGGTGTTCTCTTTTATATTCATACCCTTGTTCTGAATAGCCGATAGCCCTATTTTTTACTACTTTAGTTCCGTCTTCATAAATGAAAGTATTTACCATCTCCAATGGATCAAATATGTTTTTTTTTGCAAATTCTCCAATAGATTCCTCACTTACTCGTCTTATAATAATTGCCAAGGCTAGATACCCTGAATTACTATACATATATTCTGTTCCTGGAGTAAAATTCAGTGTTTTTTGTCTTGTTAAAATATCAAGCCCCATTTGTTCTGTGAAGTAATCATCAAATGAACGACCTGATAAAAACATTAATGTTAGGTAGTCTCTTAAACCACTTGTATGGTGAAGTAAATTTCTTATGGTGATTGTACCTTCTTTGAATTCAGAAATTTCAGGAATGTATTTACGTATATCATCGTCTAAAGACAATTTTCCACGATTTTCTAAAATAAGAATACAGGCTGCAGTAAATTGTTTTGAGACGGAACCAATATCAAAAACTGTCTCAGGACTTATTTTAATATCGTAATCTAGGTTTGCGATTCCATATCCTTTCTTAAAAAGTATTTCTCCATTGCTGTAAACACCCACAGCGCATCCTGGTGAATTGTTATATTCAGAAAAAATACTGTCAATTTTTGCTTCTAATTGTCCGAATACCATAGTAGTGGACAACATAAGTGATATGAATATTGTAGTTAATTTCATTGGTTCATGTATAATTTTAATCAGTGCTAAATTAAAAAAAAAATATCCCCAAAAAATAAAAGTTATTTCCAATAATAATTGTGGAGCAGAGGTGAGTTAAATCCAACTATTTTGGGGAGGATTGGAAGTGGATGCTCTAGACTTGTTTTAATTACTGTTCAATGGAATTTCTATCAACAGTAGTTTTGCACTATTTATTCTTCCAACATTATAAGTTTTTTGTTAAACAAGAACCTTATAAGCGAAATGCTAGCAAAGATAATAATGAAAAGAGCAGGAAAGCCTCCAAATAATGATAGAATTCTTATACCATCTAAGCCTTTCGTAGATAGCATGATATACGTTAAGCCTCCGATTACAAGCCCCCAAATAATTTTTGTAATGATTGAAGCTTCTTGATTTGAATTAGTTTTTTCTTTTTCAGACATTGCACTCATGGCCGAAATATTAGAGTCAGCAGCAGTTACATACGAAATGTAAACTAAAACCAATGTTATTGGAATTGTGATTTTGCTAAATCCAATTTTATAAAGTAAACCATACATTACAGATTCTTCTCCTTTTAATTGCATCGTTTCAAATAGTAAATTTTCATTGATCAAATTAGCATGAAGCGTAGCTCCACTAAAGATCGAAATCCAGACAATAGCAAACAAGGCTGGTAGAATTAAGTTAAAATTAATGTATTGCCTAACCGTGTATCCCTTTGATATTTTTCCTAGGAAGAGTGCTGCAATTGGCGCCCAAGCAAACCAATTTGCCCAATAGAAAATACTCCAATCATGTCTCCATGTTTGTGAAATTCCTGAACCAATATTTAGGCTTCTTTGAGGAAAAGTACCAATATATTCTACCATTCCAGAGAAAGCAATTTTCAAAATATCTAGCGGGTAGCTAACTAAGAAAATAAAAACTGCAAGAAGTATGAATCCAATAATATTAATTGTTGAGAGCCACTTTATGCCTTTTTGTAGACCACTTATTGCAGATAGAATAAAGCTTACAATAATAACAGCACCTACACAACCGATTACGAAATTTGATTTTGGGATGTCAAATATTTCATTAAGTCCTCCAATTATTGAATAAATACCTGCTCCAAGAGATGCAGACATTCCTAGTACTAGGCTGTATAAACAAATTACATCTATAACGCTCTCTAACCTTTTATTGGTGTTTCCTTGCTTAAATGGAATTAGCGAAGCCACACTAAATTTTCTTTTTAAATTGTAGAATGATAATGCAAAGACTAATCCTGCCACGCAGTAGATTGCATATGGCGTAAAAGACCAATGCATAAACATAGTGGACATAGAAAAATTCATAGATTGACTAGATGCAGGACTTATTGAAGAAATTGGTGGAGTTGCATAATGAAAAAGAGGTTCAGCACATCCCCAAAAGAGAATTCCTGTAGCAATAGTAGTACAGGTACTAACAGCAAACCACCTAGATTTACTTAATATAGGTACTGCATTTTTGCCGCCAATCTTAACATTAGCAATAGGAGAAAAGTAGGTGATCAGTAAAAGAACTAGAAAGAAAAAGCTACTCCAAGAGAACAAGAAACCAACATTTTCTAAAATCAAAGTATTTAATTTCGAGATACTTGAAGAGAATAAGTCATTGTTAATTTGACTGAATATAATTGTACAAAAAATAAGTATTAATGGAGGGTAGAAAACATTTTTCCTAAGGCTATTCATACTAGTTTTATGATTTTTTCACAGTGAGTTCCTTATTTGTAGTTTAGAGCTCCACTTTATAGAAACATACTTGCAGATAATAGGAACTCAAGTTCTCGTTTATCGTTTTTACTGCAGCTCCAATATAATCAAAAATACCTTCATTAATTAGTTAAAAAAATGTTTTACATTTATTTACAATTATTTCAACATCTAATGAAACTTGCCCATGAGTTCAATATTTGCCAACTTTATAGCCTAAAAACATCTTCATTTATACCTAATTTTTCAAACAACGGATAAAGATTTTGATGGTACTTAGTTGTATAAAAATACCCTCCACCAAGGGAGGGTACTATTATTTTAAAATGTAATCTGATTCAGTAAACTATAATATTAAAGTTTTGTAGATAAATCTGATCTCAACATAAAGTCATATGTAGGACGAGTCCATTCAACAAGACGCTCATTGTATTTTTGAAAATCATCTTCCCAGGTTCCATCACCAAACATTTCGTCGTACATGTCTTGTACAACTCCGTTTTTTGTTTTACCCTCTCTCTCATTCGGATTATTAAACGCTGTTAGTATCCGAACCGTATTGGTGTTTCCTCCAGAACTCATGATAAACACCCCTTGTTGTACGTCTGGACGTGCTTTTCTCAATACTTCGGAATAGCGTTTTAAATAGCGCCAAAAATCTTCATTATTACCGTTTTTAAGAACACGAATAAATGAGCGAAAATATTTAGTTGGACGTGGCTCTTCAAAATTAATTGACAAACTTTTATTTCTTTCCCATACATATGGGCCTTCTCCAGTTTGAATATATTTTGCAACGTTTTTTTCCCAAAAATTGGTCTCCTCTGTATTTGTAGAGTTAGTATACCAGTCGTTTGTTCTTCGTGGCATGATACGCTCATATCTTCCGTTTTCAGCTTCAGAACCGGTCATTAATACAGCAGTATATGCCGCATTTTCAGCAGTATTGTAAAGTTTTGTTTTCTCTGCAATAGCTGCTTCAAATTTTTGATTCATTCCTTTCTTTGGGGTATATTCATAAGTAATCCAAAGTTCTGTATCAGTAGCTTCTTGAGCATAAACAAAACTGCAAATAAAAAGAACCAATATGTAAAAATAATTTTTCATTTTAATTGATTTTAATTGTGATTAATTAACTAATTGAAGAACTTCGTCCGACATTCCATCACTATATTCGGATAGGACATCCCAGATGTCTTTTCTAAAGGATCCCATACCATTAATTTTCTCATATTCTGCTTGAAAATTTGCTGGTAAACCGTTTTCGTTTTTGAATCTTGTAAATGACTTGAAAGGATAAACTAAGGTAATGTTTTCACCATTTTCGTTGCTAAAAACACTTTCATACACTCGTCTTGGATTTTCTGCTTTAATTTGATTTAAAACTTTTCCAATCTTAGTGACTGCTTCTAGCACCTTTTTATAACTCCCATACTTTCTGTTAATTTTAATTGTACGATGAAGTAAATATTTAGGGCTTCCCCAAGAAGGAGGAGAATAACTAGCATCCCAATTTAATTTTCCAAGGACAACTGATTCTGAAGTTACATTATTTCGGATATTTTTTTGCCAGTCTGACATATGATCTTTATTTGGCATATTATCATAATCAGATAATTTCATTGGGCCATTAAGCCAAACATATTGTCCAGAACGTCGTCCTATAAGAACACTATATAGTGAAGCCAAAGTTCTGCCCTCACTGTGGTACTTATTGTTGTGACTTTTTACACCATCAATTAGGTTTAATTCGTTGGTCTTTTCTGGAGTTAAATAAATACTTTCATAAACAACCTCTTGGTTTTGAGTAAATGCTGATAAAGAACTCAACATAAAAATAGTAAAAATAATTTTTCTCATTTTAAAATAATTTTGTGATTAGGAATTAAATATACTCTTATTAATTTTAAAATACAACTAATAATGTGCGATTATTACAGAACCGAACCTCAAATTGAATTATTTCAAACTATTTCGACTTTCTTTTAATATTTGTTGCGTTTCTGTTAACATAGCTATAGTTCAAATGATGAGCTAGTTACATATCTTGAAACTCCTACATCTTTTTTAGATTTACACAATTCACAAAATAAATAAAATACGATATTATTATTATTATTTCACATTCTAATTGATTTTTGTGAGATGTTGAATTTAAAGGCACTTATACTTATTTTTAGAGATACTTTATTATGATAGCCTATTGAGAACTCTACTCACCTTATACAAATACATTGTTATCAAGCTTTATAAAATAGTTTTAGCGAAATAAATTTAAACTTTTAGTTAATTAAGAGTAGGATTTAGTTCTAATTTTTACAAATACGTAAAATGAATATTCATACTCTATTAAAAGCTGTCTCTTATACACATCTCCGAGCCCACGAGA